>Ga0233438_10001122_pt1 | contig 30634 bp, 23 predicted proteins | sample SI_123_September_FD_182720 | JGI IMG/M metagenome (GOLD analysis project Ga0233438, IMG submission 182720) | Seawater microbial communities from Saanich Inlet, British Columbia, Canada - SI_123_September2016_10_MG | ecosystem: Environmental > Aquatic > Marine > Inlet | place: Canada: British...
GTATCTTTATTTCTCCATCTAATAGCACCTATTTCTGTGGCATTTCCTGAACGTGCTCCAACAAAATCAAATACTGATGTGTCGACACCATTTGATGCTGGTGTTGATGCCGGTGTACTCTTGTATATTCTAATTTTCTCACTTTCATTTCTAGCAATTTCAAGATCTGATGTTGGGTCATCGGTCCCGATGCCGACCTTGCCTGCAAAATAGTTAGGAGCGGTGCCGTCCATATAGACGTTCCATCTATTTGTACTACTGGCAGAATCTATCCGCCCTCTAAATCCGTAGTTATTTGTTCCGGCTGTCCAATCACTCCTAACATCAAACCCTACTAAATTTGTAACAGTACTATCTGCACTAAAATTTCCAAAGGAAACATTCGCAGAATATCCATATACATTATTAATTGTATATGCTGTTCCACTATTACCACTAGTTCTAACCTGAGCAAAATTATAATAAGCCGCTGTTGTTACATCTGGTTGGACGACTCCATTGTTTAAAATCCCGTAGTATGTTGTAACACTCTCTCCACCTAAATCTCTTGATAGTCTCAAGGTGGTTGACTGACTCAGAGAATCTCCGATGGCTAACCTTGTTGATAATTTAAAAGATTCATTGCTATCGTTCCAAGTAAGGGACTCATTGGCTCCATCAATAGTAATCCCGGCTCCATCGGCAGCTGCGCTGTTTGCTGCCCCAGAAGCAAGTGTGAGATTTAAATCATCCACCGTCATTGTGGTGGAGTTGATTGTTGTGGTTGTGCCATCGACCTGAAGGCTGCCTTTAATAATAACAGTTCCAGTATTATCTCCTACACCCGCTGGGTCAATAACAAAACTTGCAGGCCCGCGAAGCTCTCCTATTAGCGCAACGTTGCCGCTTGAGTCAATAGAAATATGGTTGGCGGTCATGCCCACGCCCTTAAATTCTAATTTATCAGTGGCGGCGTCATATCTAATACCTCTTCTAACTGCATTGTTCTGATCACCAAATACAATTGTTGAATAAGCAGTGCTCGCGCATTTAAAAAATAAATCTGATTGAGCACCAGTTGAAGTTATTAATGATTGAACATTACCTGAACCACTTACCTCAATGCCAGTAGAAGTGGTTTCAAATTTCTTAGAGTTATCGTAGAAGAGCGTTACTGCGCCATTTTGAGTAAAAGTAGCAATCTCTTCATTATCAGCTGCGTTTCTTATCCTAACGTCGCTAGCTAAGATCCTTAATGCTCCAGTTCCTTGATCAGAAATATAACTTATAAGACTATCATGATAGATCTGCAAATCATCACTCTGCCCAAAAAGCGCTTTCTTCCCATCGTCAAGATGCAGATCCCCTCCGTTTATCCTTAGGGTTGTCGATGTATTTACCGACTCAGGGATAAATACAGCGTCTACATGATTACCTAAACTTGGCATAATATTATTCCTTAAGAGGTGATTTCAAGCGCGTTAACAATTACATCGAGGGAAGAGGCTGTGTCCGATGTCACCACAATCTTATCCCCGGCCGAGGCCGTGCCATTATACTCCAGGATTAATTTCTGCCCTGCCATGACTTCTAGAGTAGAGCCGGATGGGATCGGGATGTTTTTGGCCAAGTAGACGTCATCAGAAGGAGCCGCAGCGGTACCAGTTGCGGGCCGGTCGATCTGTACGTCTACATTTATAGGAGACGAGTGGATGTTTGATAACGCGATACCAATAATAATTGCTGTTTTAGTCGAAGCTCCCCCCAGCTCTACTTCGTAAGCCGTAGAGGTGGATGTCCCAACTGCCGATTTTGTATATGCTTTAAATGTATTTGCCATGGCGATGCGTTATCCTAATGCTATTGCCAAAGCAATTACGTCGTCGATAGTTGAGGCGTTAGAGGCAATTGTTTTCACTTCGTTTATTGCCGCTACTGCGTTTGTCTTGGTTGTTGTAGTCAGACTAGTAAGATTACCTACATCAACCACCTGGCCAACGTTTGTAATAACTTCTCTTGTTGCGGGGCCATTTCCTCCGCCTGGAAGCATCGTGGCTTCGCCACTACCCACTGTCAAGCCATGCTTGATGTGAAAATGTTTATTTGTCGCCATAGGTTCACTTTCCCCTGTGCCAAGTTGTAATTATCTATTTAAGACTTTAAACAATAATTGGCTTAAGAGAGAACTGAAGTGCGAAGAACTTTTACCTCTGAATCTCCAGAGACCTCATCGTATGGAGCAAATTTAACTTCTACATTAGCACCGATCACATCGGCAGAAAAGTCCCCCATTCTTCCGCCCGGGATGGAAGCTGTGCCGTAGTCGGTTACAGAGGCATCCGTTCCGTCATGGATAATGAGTAGTTCTGTGATCTGGAAGTTAATCGGAGTGAGACCGGAGAACGTAGTAATCTGAACAAAGAGCTTAGCAGATCTATACGTAGTTGGGAAGCTATCAACGAGCTGAAAAAGACCCGCGGCCGAAATAACACCTCGTGTGGTAACTTTAGTCTGAACTTTACTTTTTGTCGAGCCATCCCATAAAAACTCGTAAGCACCAAACTTAATCTCATCGGCTAGGGCAACCTCAGGAGCGCCAGAAAGGACCTGGGTTTTGAAAGAATAAACATTAAGCTTTCTTGCAAATGCCTCGTCATTAGTATCACCTACCCAAACATAATCTTCAGGAAGGGTGGGTAGACCACTAAAAAGATCTGGGTGGTTTACAAATATTTCACAAGTTGTTTCGTCGTCTTGGAAAAGAATACCGACTTTTTGGCTAGTTACTGTTAAAAAATCGGGCTTAGTAATAGTCAACCCACCACCTGATTTTACATAAACCTCCTTACCTGAATCGTCACTACTTGTAGCTCCATTGATATCAGAAACATCAAGCATCAAAGGTCCGATTATTGTGACGTCACCAATTGCTCCAGGCCCTAGTTCTCCTTGGAGCAGGCCAATTGCGTTCATTGTTGCAGCATTTGATGCGTCAGCTTTCTCAACAAGAACTAATTTTCTAATCGGGTCGTTGCCTGTAAAGTATACAGGAGCGCCTTTAGGGATTGTAAATAAACTAGAGTTTTTAACAGGGATGGATAAAACAGAAGCGTCGGGCTGGGTAAAGTTTGTGCCCTGCCTTGAAAAAATCCTAACGTTTCCGTTGGAGGTATTTTGATATAGGTCCCATCTTCCATCTCCAATCTGAGAAACATCAGGGAGTTCAGAAATACCCTTGACCTTAAAGTTGCCCGATTGTGTTACATTGTACTCCTGGTCTAGTAATAACTGCGGGAAATAGTTTATCTTGACATTACCTGTAGCCAGTACATTTGTCGATCCGTCGTATAACTTGAATGTATTTAAAGATGCCTCGGCAATTATATAGTTGCCCTGAGGTACTCCGCTTGGTGTCGTTCCATCGTTCAAAAACTCTGTTACAAATATTTCTTCACCATTGAAGAGGCCGTGGCCTACGTATGTGAATATACTCTCAGCGACTCCAGTTACAGAGTCAGATTGAAAAGAAAACTCTGTTTCGGCGTTTAAAACGATACTATTTGAGCTAGCCTCAATTGCTGCAGAATCAATAACCAGGTTATTTGCATTTAGTGTGACCCCAGTAGCGAAGTTATGCTGATCATTTATAACAAGAGTATTAGCCTTAGTACCATCTGTCTCGTCATCGCTAGGAATTGTAGTTGCGTATCCTCTTAACGCAGACTTGTTGTTAATTTTTAATTGATTGCGATCTGTGTGAATATAATCAGATCCATCTGTGGCGTCCTTAAACTGATCTAAGTAGTCGTCTTTTATTGCGTACTTAAATTCCCCGATCTCTACCCAGCCACCTGCACCGCTATTTATATATTTATTCCAAACATGGAGTAAAGCATCCTCTTCTTGAGGAGAATCAGGAAAAGGAGGATCTACTCTTTCTACCCATAACTCGCCGTGAGATAAAGATTGCCACCCAGAAGCAACAACTGTAGGGTCAGGTGGTGTGGCCCCGTACCATATCCCACCGATTTTACGAATATTATCTTCTCTGTCTACCATGTAGATAGACGTGTCATCCTCATGATAATTTATCGCTAATTCGCCTTTTCCTATATCGGAAACAAGCGGTCTTTTATTGAAGATACTAGATCTTCTGTGGAGGATTATATCTCTAGGGGATGATTGAGTCATTTCAGTATTCTAGTGCGTCTACTAAGTAATTTTCATCGGTGTCTGTTAAAACGTCATCAATTGTTGTAGTGATAAACGTCTCCATGTAAGATTTATTCACAGCATCAAGGTTGTTTACAGGATTGGCCACGCCAGCAATTCTTCTTTCGCTGGTGTATAGAGCAACTTCTCCGGCGCTTACATTTTCACCTACTGTTGTTAGATTCGTGAATGTTGCCTTACCATCTGCGTATATAGCGGCAAGGAGATCAGTAGCTGAGTTTTCCCATCTTTGTGCTTGTGTAGTGGCAGTATTGTTTGATGATCGAACAATAAGGCTCACAGACAAGGTGTCTATGCCGGGATTTATAGTGATATCAGCTAAAGAATTAGGAGCTTTAGAGACATAATTATCTCCAAGGTCAGCAGTTGAAACAAGATTGTTTACTTCTGACTTAGAATATGTTTGAGTTTTATCGTAGTAGTTGCTATTAAGATTAGCATTAATAGAATTAACATAAGAAGAGATTGACGAATCTACATATGCAATTGATGCATAAGAACTTAGGTTTAACTGAGCAAGAAGCTGATCCACCTCAATAGATGAGTAGCTTTTTTCTTGTGTGTAAACATCACTTAGATCCGCTTTGTCTGATAAGTACCTGTCTACCTCTCTTCTCGTGTAAAAATCTCTTGGGTTGAGTTGATCTGGAGTAGCTCCTTCGCCTTTAAATACATTAGGCGTTGAAGCTACTGGCCTTGCAGGAATAACTGAAGGCCTAGGAGCCGGAAGAATGCCGCTTCCGCTGGAACAATTTCGATTACTACCGTTTCCGAATACGTTTGCCATAGTCTACTTTAAACCTTTAGGGTTGATCGAGTTCATTGATCTCTTCTTGAGTAAGGACTTTTGGCGGAGTTCGTTCTACAAAATCGTTAAGAACTTCAAACTCTTCACAGAGCTTGTTGCCTTCAAGACCAAAATAAGGAACAGGCTGCTCAACATAGTGGCCCATAGAACCTAGCTGAACGAGCTGATAGTTAGGTAGATCTCGCGATCTCTGAGGCTCTAGGCATTTATTCATACCTGTGTTTACACAATAGACTCTCTGCCAAAAAATTAATCCAAGCGTGTTTGCAGTTCCGCCCATCAAAGAGTGGTTGGCACAATAGTAATATAAGGTTGGTGCGCCTATCGGGACGGTGATTTCAGTGTATGCTTCGCTGCTACCAGCAGTGCCAACTTTAGTCACACCTTGAGTAAATTCAGCTCCTCCATCGTGAGTGCCGTTAGGCGTAGTAGAGAAGCGTACTGGATGGTTAATGTTAGAGCTGTTATCCTGATTGAAGCGATAAGTCTGTCCTTCTCTGAGATTTACGGCAGTTTGTTGAGAACCGTCGATAAAGTAACGATTACCAGCGCTAACACTTTGTACTGTTACCTTATAGTTAGTAACGTCAGAAGAGGGCTTTAAGCGGGGTTTAAATTGTTCTAGTTCATCAAAAATTAACTTTGTAGCGGGGATATCTTCTATGCAAATATATAAGCAAACAGTGTCTTTACATTCTCCTTCAACCCAAGCATAATCTCCTACTTTGTAAAAGAAGTCTTTTCTTATCCTGGCCTGCTCCCATTGGTCGTTACTCTGACCATAAGGTCCGTTCTTTTCATTCAAACATTTCTCGACGTCAGCAATGGTGCTGTTGTTACTTCTACACTGGTCAAAGCTTAGCTGATAGAAGGCCTCATCCCATGTTGCGTTGTACTCTTCCCATTTCTTAAGAAAAAAGTCTAGCTCGTAGGGCTTGTATCTTTCTTTGATTTCTTCTGGGGTTGGAAGTCCTGCAGGGATAGAAGTGATCACATGACAAATCTTCTTCCATTTCGTCTTATCAAACGGACCTGATAGAGAAGTAATTAGTTCCTGAGCTTCATATAACGAGACCTTATATCCATCGTCTTCTATGCGAAGCACTCTGTCCGCAGGGCGTTCGGTGAGGCAGGTCGCGTCGGCAGGAGAGGTTAACCCACCGGATCCGATCTTAGGGAAGTAGGAGTAGAGTGACATGTACTCGGAGACTTGCCACTTGTCATCTGTTTTTGTTCTATTGAGATTGCAAGTCTCTTGAGGAGTATCCAAGGCTTCTCTAAGCTGCCATGGGAACTCGATCTCTCCCCAAGTCTTATACAGACCCTTTTGAGAATTGTAAATCTGATAGGCTTCAAACAATTCTTCGATAGAGATACCGCAGCTGTTTTTATCTTTGCACTTATCTTTAGGATCGATTGGATCTACGTTTATTGCCTCAATATATTGTCTATCTGGCAATCTTTCTTTACCATGAACAGTTTCAGAGTCGGTAAGGTCAGAGTTGTAGAGCTCATCGGCCTGATCTTGGGTCAAACATCCACCTTCGCCAAAGACGTTAACTACGTCAAGTAGGTTAATAAACGCTGCCCTAGTATAAAAAACGTTAGTGTTAAATGTAATCTTTGAACGAACATGATAAAACTTCTCCGTTCCGGTGTTCAAAGAAATAGCACTTGCAGTAGTTAGCTGTAACGCTTTAGCCGTTTCTCCGGTGATATCAGACCAAGTTAGTTGTCCGTCAAAAGAAATTTCCCATTGATATGCCAAGGTGTAGGAACCGTAAGCAACGATCTCTGGGTCAAGGGTGTTAATTTCTTGACTATTTTCTCTTATAGAGAGGCCTTCCTGAATGTCTTTTACGATATCTGCAAACGGGTTCACATTGAGAATATGAGTTGTAGTAAACCTTGTAGTTCCTACGGGATTAGATACTCTGCATCTGAACTCATCACCAAAGTCATGGCCTGTAAAAACGAGAGATAGTGACCTTTCTTGCCCGTTTTCGCAAAGAGTCCATCCGTACTCCGGGCTTTCTCTTCTTTCCCATAAAAACGAGTAAGCTATTGAGCTATTATTAATAATAATCTCAGGGAGCAGAATAACTTCTTGGTCTAGGTTTGCTATAGTTGGATTTTGTATAATTCCGCTAAGAGTAAAGGACTCAGAAATATTTGCGTTAATTGGGCTTATTGTTACTGAGTCGTTGTTTCCCGTTGGATCAGAAATAATACATCTGTACCTACCATCAAAGTCTAAAGAAACTGGGTTGATTTCAAATTCACCTGTAGAATTAGTGTCATACAGATCCCAGAAAGTATTTCCGTCTAAGGTTACTTTCTTTTCAAGCCTGAACGAGGGCCTGTAGGGCCCAGAGAGGGTCGCAAAGACCCTAATCAATAGTTCCTCCCCTTCTACCGCAAAATAGTTTGCAGGAGCCGTAGTAAAAACCTCTAGCACAATCGGAGTAACATCAAGCTTAACTGGTGATGTCTTGATCGGAGAGTTTTCAGATACATTGTCTAGGGCAATAGCTCTGTAGTATTTGTCATCACCGCTAGTGGCGTTAGTAATAGAAAACTCAGATTGTCCTCTAGACTCTTCAATTGTTTCCCATCCAGTAACGCCATCAGTTGATTTTTGCCAGTAGTAAAAGATTTCTTGTCTAGAGTTGGTCTTTGCTCTTGCAGTAAATGTAATGTCCTCTCCAGCATAAATAACCTCGTTCCTAGGAAGCTCAGCCCACTCTATAAGTGGGACAAAAATAATAACATTAACAACAGAAGAAAACTGAAACTGAACTGGGTCATTAACTCTACACCTATAAAACCCTGTGTCTTCAAGCACAGTGCCTTCGATAATAAGGGTTTTTTGGTTGCCCCCTTCTATCTTCTCATACTCACCGGTTATGGCATTTAACCTTTGCCACTCGTATCCAAATTCATCTTGAGATAAAACTTCATCACCCACAACCTCTACCTTCAGAGTAGCTGAAAAGCCACTAATAACAGAAACCTCAGAAGAAACATCTGTTGAGAAAGTAATCGGAGCAAAGTCCGCGATAATCTCTGTCGTGTTAGAGTAGGTAACTAGAAACGCGGCGTTGGTTATTACTTTACATCTATAGAACTTTCTGTACTGATCTGCTTCGAGATACTTAATAGACAGAGTGGTCTTGTTTTCCCCTATAATTGGTTCGTAAGGCCCAAAGAAAGTTGAACCTACTTCCCACTCATAGCTATAAATAGAGACGGTTTCGTCAGCTAGGACTTTTATGCTAAGCTCAATACTTCTGTCTTTATTGGCAGTAGAGAATCTCTCTAGGTTCTCTTCAAATAGAACATTAGGAATGGCTGTCGTATAAGCTACCTTAGGAAACGAGCCAAATAGGTTTGTATAAGAATCCCATCCCGTATCGTCAAAAGTGGTCGGGTCGTTGCCGTACTCAAACTCTGTGACGTTTAATGTTTGCAACTCTGCAACGTACTTTTTAACGTTTTCTGAGGCCCAAGTTTTTGCTTTAGTAACTAAGGTTCCTATCCAACCCGCGGCAACAGGAGAAGCAGTTGATGTACCAGAAATAGAAGTATCGTATGGTTTTTTATTTAGCCAAGTATAGTACTCGTCATTGTCGAATCTTACCGCATCTTCTTGGTTAGGGTTTCCGGCGGCTACAAGAACTTCGCTAGCAGGAGCAAGGAAGTCAATAGCTGAGCCATAGTTGCTATACCAGTCTTTTGTTTCTCTTACGTTTGAGCTTCTGTAAGAGTTCAGAGCGGCAATAGAGAAACTTTTGTACGTTCCTGTAAGTGCATTATAGCCAAACCTAGCGGGGGTTCCTCTTCGGTTGACGTAGCGAGCATCATCTGTTGTAAAATCTGAATCAGCAGGATTTTTGCTTGACCAATAGTTTTCATAGTCTGCCTCACCTGGCATAACTTGCTTTTGGTTATTGTTACCAGCACCACTCACCCAAATCACTCCAGGCTTATTAACAAACTCGTCGCCTGCGTCGGTCAAATCTGGGATGGAAGTCTCTGTAGAGTACCGAGACCCGGTTGTTGGATAAAAGTTTTTAAGAAACTCAGGAGCAGGATCGGGGTTTCCAGCAGAAATAATATCAAAAGTCCCCGTGACCCCTCTAAAGCTGTAATAGTAAGTACCTGGTAGCCACCCATTTGCAACTTCGCTTGTCCAGGTATAGCTATTATTAACAATGGTTACTCTTTGCTTATTAAGCTCTGGATCGACAGGCTTATACTTATGGAATACTTCTAGGATCTCTAGGACTTTAGCTGTATAGATGACCCCAAGACCAGCGGTCAAAGACCCTTGCTGCTGAGCAATATTCCACTTATTTGCATTAGGTGCGTGGCCATAGTTCTTACCGTACATCGCCGAAGCAACTGGGGTACCGTGATTTGCAAAGGTGGATCCTCCAGTTACCTTTTGTACGGTCGGATATTCAGAGAAGCTTCCGCACATCCTTGCTCTTGTGTAATCAGCTGATATGCCGGTAATCTCTGGAATATCAAAGAACTTAGAAGAGCGAGAAAATTTATCAGACCACCATAACCTTGCTTTTTCTTCTTTGGCTGTTGTTCTACCTAGGAAAGTTGTGGTGAGATTGTTAGATTCAAAATAATCAGGGTCAAGGTAGTAAGGTCCGTCAAGGAAGATATCTTGGATTTGAGATATGCCATTTTCATCTACAAACTCAGGGTGGCCGTGCCATGCTCCATTGTCAATAACAACTGCATCAATGAGCTCTCCAGCTTCGCCTGCTCTATGAGAAATATTAGTATTTAACGTCTTACCAAAGTAAACCTTGTTTCTAGGAACATTTTGATCGCCGGCTGGTAACTCTTCATATTGCCCAATCCATGGGTCGTCGCGACTAGTGGTTCTTACTCTTGCCCAGTTAGTTCTATTTAAATCTGTTTTTAACGGGTAGAGGTCATCATCATCTGCAAAATAAGATTTAAGAGCAGTAGTTAGATTAAGGAGGCCTTCTCCGATAATGACTGCACCATCAATATCTCCTCTCGAGTCATTGCCTAGTACCTTATCGAATCCTACATAATCATACGTTACGGTACCAGAAATCGTTCCGCCACCAGACTTAGCGCCTGAGTAGTAAATCGACTGAACTGATAGGCCTCTATTACTAAGAGCAACTTCCAGTTCATCGGCCGCTAGTTGCTTATAAGCCGAGCCTCTGCTAATAAGAAGGAATTTAGATACAAAATCGTCGTCGTCAGCGTCTGTATCATTAACTAGCTCTACAGGAGAGTATGCTTTCCACTGAGCTTCTGCAGCAGAGCTGTTTGCAAAGTCAACGGTATTAATGCTAGGCTTAACGCCCCATGCGTTCATAAAAGCCCATTCTCTTCCGCCGGTAGCATTGTCGGCTACGCCAGAGATATATCCGTTAATATCATAAGTCTCTGCGTCAATTGCAACAACGGCCTGAATGGCAGAAACAGGAACCTCTGCTACATCGAGCAATTCTTTTTTAGTTCCGGCCAATGCGGCTAAGTAGGCACCGGCTCCGTGGCCTAAAAGAATAAATCCGTTAGGATCCAGTCCGTAAGTATTGGCATTGTCTCTTAGAAACTTAACTGCGTTAATAACATCGGTAACTTGCTGAACACCAGTGTTTCTACTTGTCCACGAGTTAAGTGCGAAATCTAAAGACCCGGTATCTACAACTTCAGAGCTTGTGTTAGCCGTAAGATTTGTATTTGTTACGAGTCGGTAGTTAACGCTTACGTAGTTGTACCCGAGCCCGTTAAAGTATAGAGCTTTATTGCCTTCACCGTCATTACCGTCAAAGGTATTTTTATCTCCATCGATGAAGTTATTAGACTGGCTAACACCTCCATGAATTGCAACAATGGTAGGTCTGCTGCCGTAGGTAAACCTAGATATATTTAATTGTAAAGTCCCAGAATAAGCAACAGACTGTAAAGTGCTCAGGTCGTCTCTTGCAGGCTGGTTGTAATTAGGACTGAGTAATACATTTTTGTATGCATTAATGCCAATATGCTGAGGCACATCTACTTCGTCTTGATGATAATGCCCGTCTAGCGTAACATATCTTACTTTAGAGTGGTTTTTAACTAAAGTTACTTCTTCCTCGTCAAGGAGGTAGGTGGCTCTGTTGGCATAAACGTCTTTTTTATCAATGCACTCACAAGCGCGACTCGGGATGTTATCATCCAAAGTCCCATCTTGTAAAAGTAAATTATGGATCCCCGGCCAATCGGAGGGTGATTTTACGCATACGACGTAGCTTTTCTTCATCTTTAATTACCCTCCAATTAGATGCCTATATCAGTTATAGGTAAATGTATCCATAACAAAAGTAAGCTCTAGAGTAGATACGTTAGTAGACGATCTGTCAGCTTGACCGAAGTTGATGGAAGTGATCTGTGCGTCGGGGATTGTGATAGTCCTATTACCCAGAGGAGAGGGGTCTTCGCCGCACTCAACTGGAGTAACAGTTAAAGTAATGTAAGAGCAGTCGTAGGTCTTCCAGAAGTCAACGATGTCTGCGTGCTTTTCAGGGTCAAATGGTGCGGAAACGGTTACTTCTGCAAGGGTACGAGGACCCTTGAGCTGGAAAATACGTCCTCTTACGCCATCGGCATATTGAGTAGTACCAGAAGTATCTCTGATTCCTGAGAAAGTCGTGAAGTAATGCTGGAAAGGCGAGGCCTGGATCCAGTATTGTGCTTGGGTAATCGGCTTATATGCTAACATAGTGCGTTACGTTATATGCAATATTTCTATATATTATTTAAACTAAAGAGTGTTATTGAAAATAAGGATCAAACCATCTCCAGTATCCCTTGGCGTATGTGTCTAAAGTTACCGCTTCTCTGTGAACGGCGTATCTATTTAACCTGAATGCAGACTGGTATAAACCAACCAAGTCTTTAGAACCACACTCAGAAAGGCTCTCTTGTTCTATTAACGCTTTGATTCTCTGTAGCTCTGTTTCTAGAATAGATTTAGATGCTAGCGCCTCAGGAGGTATTTTCTTAAGATTTCTAACCTCTTCTATTAGCCTCTCCACAACAAAGACGATTTCTCCTGGTGAAGTAAACTCGTCTATTTGGAGCCTAGAGATCTGCATCTCATTACCCGTAGAGTCAGTTACGATCCTCTGGAAGCCCACGTCATCAAGGTCACCCTTGAAATTAGCAGCGATCTCTTGAGACATCTTCTGTTTCTCTGAAGGCTCTTCAAAATCGAATAGCTTCATAAGGTCTGTGCCAAAGTCCATGTCTTCTGCCATTGGAGCTTCAGCTTCAGCACCTCCTTCCATGGGTGGCATCATTCCTCCCATCATTCCACCTTCTGGCATCTCTTGCTTAATTAGTGAAGGGATGTTAAGCTTCTCTTTTAGCCAATCAATATCTTCTACTTGGTAGCCCAAAGCTCCTAGCTGAGATAGTACTTGCACCATACGTACTGGGTCTTCTCTCTGCTTGAGATCTTCAAAGTTACGAACCAATCTAGGAGGGTTCTTACCAGGGTAATTGAGTTCTACTATCCATCGGACCAATGTGGAGTTTATTGTCTCGTCAAGCTCTTCAGAAAATGCTTTAGCTTTTCTCATCCTTACAGAGTCTGCAATTTGATCTCGCGCGAATGAGCCAACACTGCCAGTCTCTTGACCAACAGTCGTCTCTCCGTTTATCACAAAACTGATCTGCTGATCGATGTATGTAATGAGCTGGTTGTAGAGTTCTGGTCGGCCATTACTTTCTAGCCATTGGATATCCATCTCGTCGGGGATAACAACGGCGGTCTCTTGACCCAGTCTCTGCAATGCTGTAAATAAAGAGTTAACTTCTTCTTCAGGAGTACCTAAGCTGAACTTACCAACAGCCGTTGGTGTCGTATGCTTATCTGCGTACTGAAGCCAAAAGTTAAGAAGGGTCCTTCTAAATTCTACAAGAGGATAAAGCTGACGACCAAGACCAGAGCCATGAACGTCCATAAAGTTACTGTAGGACCAATGGCGATGAAGAATCATTGAGCGTAGAGGAATCCCCATGCCCTCTACAGGAGAGAACATAGTGATAAGCCTGGGACTTACAGTACCATCTTCATTAAGACGGAACAAGAAACGTCTAGGGTCTCTTACCTTAATCTCTGAGGGTACTATATACTTACCCTGTCTCATCCAACAGATCTCACTGATAGACATGCCAAGTACAATTGACTCGCACATGCCACGGATGAAGGTATCAAACCCCGAGTTAGTCGAAACTAATTGCTCTTTACCGTAGGACTGACGAGTATTGCTACCCATGCGATTGATTACTTGCCGCACGAACTCAGCAACTTCTTCATCTTCAGATGAATCCGAGGAGGGGTAAACCTCCCATGGCCTCTGAATAATTTCGCCTATTAATTTTTCCCAAGCTGCAAGAATTTGGCTGTCATTAAACAGCCTCATATACTTCTCTACAGCTCTAGGCCCGCCACCACCTTCTTCTAGAAGGATGTCGTCTCTGCGGGGAAGTATTACTCCACTTGTAAGATACGGGGCTCCTGAGTAGGAGTAGGGATCTGATTTATACCCCGCTAAATTCCCCTGAGCTACACCCAAAGAAAAGTATCGGTCAAAAAACCCAGATTTTATATGTCGTTGGGGGTTCTCAGAGGACATTTAGTATGTTTACACATTATTCTTCAGTATCTTTAAACTTAGTTGGTTCATTTACCTTTTCTAAGTCAATCATAACTGTCTCCAAGTTCATTAGTCTTTCCTGAAGTTCTTCGCGGCTAATCTTACCAGATTCCCATTCTGCGATCAGTTCTTCGGCTCCTTCTACTACAACGTTATAGCCTGTTGTTACGATGTTAACGCCTTCTTCCATAATTCTTGCTCCTTGCGAATAGATAGATAAAAAGTTTTGTAGGTATTACGCCAGATGTCTTCGTATTTTCTGACGTGCTTGAAGTAACTAGTTTCCCAGGCTTCTTGAGTATATAGATCTTTATACTCTTCTGGGATCGTTTTAGAGAACTGTTTGAGTTCGATGGCTAAGATCGCGCTCATAAAGTCTCCTCGTTTTGCAATCATTTGATCCTTTAGCTGATTCAAATCAACAGCTGGAAACTGATCTAAAACTGTCTCAAATAAAGGAGACTTGAAAAGATCAGCTTTTTCTTCTTGCTTTTCTTTTTTAAGAGTTTCTTGGTAGGCATTATCTAAGATCGTGGCAATAAAAGAAGAGTTGAACTCAACCTTCGATCCGTCATTGACTTGTTCCCAGAGCTTTTTAAAAGCTTCGTATGTTCTTACGATTGTAATGTTTGCATAAGACTGAAGCTTTTGTTTGATTTCTCTCTTGGCCCCTTCCGCATAATGCATATCCTTACCCTCTGGCCAATAGGCCCTACGTTGTGCCAGTGAGTTTGACCAGAGGAAGGTAGTGAGGAGTTTCTTAGTTCTGGAATCAGATATGTCTTTTTTAGGAAGATCATCGATATTGATGATTGCTTTCTTCCACTCGTAAAAGATATCAATGGCCTTGGCTTCGGAGGCTTGCCAAATTGGGGTTTTGGATAGCTTACCAATGTGAGTCTCGTCGAGCTCACCGTAACCTGTAAGATCGTTAATTAAGATATCATCTTCAGATAGGTTTTCTGAGGTGATAATTTTTGGTTTACTCAGACCTTTGGTTTGAGCATTAAATTCTGCAATCCATTTCTCATGAGTAAGTTGCTGTTCAAATTTCCATCTGTCATGGGAGAGTATCTTGTCCAGAACGGACTCAGATACATTAGACAGTGCTAGTAGTTCCTGAACTTGCATTCAATTCTAGGCGGCGAAGATCCAAGTCTATATAGCTCATTATATCACGATAATTCCAACAGTCAACCACCGAATCAAAAACTACAGGATCAAATCTTTCTATGTCCATACCAAATGTAAGTATTCTATTTAAATCTGTCCAGCAGTTTTTTCCAGGCTCGTCAAACAAAAATAATTTCTTACCTTCATCCATCTCTTGTTTTTCTATGACACTTAAAGCATTAAAGAACTGACAAAGGATAGAAGAGTCCCACCCCGCGAAAATAATAAACTTTGAAGACTTAATAATGGAGTCGGTAAGGCTTTGTCTTACCTTCAAGTCAATGCCTTCTTTTTCAGTTAAAATCTGTTCCAAATGCACCACCATTTTATTGATGTCAGATGTAGAATCTACAGACTTAGACTTCAAAATAACGATAGAAATTTTAGATGACATAGGATTTTTAAAACTACAAAGCTTTAAACTTAAAGTTTAAAGTTTAGAAAAAGACCACTTCTATGTTAAACACCTCCACAATAGTGCAGCTAGAGGGAATCAAAGCGACGCTTAGCTTGTACATCGAGGCTACTTTATCCGCCTATGAGGCTGAAAGAGGGAAGTTTGAGATAAGCAAAAACAGAAGGGTCTATAGTGAGGCTTTATATGATATCTATGCAGCTATCTTAGATAGGGTTATTCAAGAGAAGTCTGTAACGATCCTTCCGCTAACCTTTAAGATCACCGGCGCGCTGATTTCTTTTGGATTTAATCTCGAGTTATTTTTAACATTATTTGTGTCTACAAATGAAGTTATTAAAGCTGGGTACGTTCAGCAGGGCCCTAAAACTGCCGTTATCGACCAGTATCTAGACGCCTACATTAAAGAAGTTGTTAGTTCGCAACAGGGTCTTTCATACTATCTAAGCGGGCTTACTTCTCAGCAGCAAGTTCAGCTTATTGAGCAATACAATCCCTCAACTGCAATTGCCGACATTGTAGTTCCAAACAGCAAAGTGAACCTACAAACAAGATATATTTATCCGCTTATCGATGACTACTTGTATTGGGAAACGCAAGAAGAGAAATATCTTGATGCGTCTTACACAACTCAGCGTTTAACTATTTACAGAGACACCCTTTACAAACTCAACCAAGGAGTTGCCAAGCCTTCCGCCGGACAGTTTGAGCCGGAAGAGTGGAGTGAGTATACATCAAAGTTTCTTGGCAAGGAAAGTACATTTAACAACCGCTTAAAAACAAATACAGAAAAGTATATAAGTGAAGCCCTAAACCAATCTAGGTTTCTCAATAATATTATTTCTGACTCTGATATTAAGACTGTAGAAACAGACTTAATCTATGATAATAAAGACTTAGATATTTCTTTTGCCGGCAAGGGCAATAGTATTATCAAAAACATCCTCAATCTCAAAGAAACAATCAAGTATTTTGGAGGTAGCGAAGCATCTCCTGTGGGAAGCATTGAGTACATTGCCAGTTTTGCTGAGTATCTTTATGCTTGTAACTATTCCAGGGTTGTTGATGGCGGACAATTTAGTATTGATGGTCTGAGCATTTTTGGACATTTTAATTTAATCTTTGCCTATGACTTCGGTGTTAATAAAATAGCTGGATTAAAATTCCTTGATAGCTTCAAGTCGTTGGCCAGTTTTCGTCAAAATACTAAGATCCCTGAGCTGGTTGAGATCAAAGAAACCGAAAATAATACTATTGAGCTCAGCTACAACCCAGTCTATGCTAAATATACAGAGGGATTAAAAGACAGGTTTATTAGCTATCCTAAAAATGTCTATGTAGATGCTCCAGGCTTCTCTCAGAAATCTGACAACTATGTTATTGACGTTCTATTGTTTGGACTTGAAAGCATTACTGCGATTGCCAATGTGATTGGAGACGTAGTCAACTCTCTAGATTCTGGGCTAGGAAAATCTGGAACTATTCCAGGTTATGAAGGATACGGTCCGGTATCTATTCAAATTGCCGAACTTGCCGCCTTATTCGTTCCTACAAACACTATTGAGCAGGCTACAGCAAACGGAAAAGTCTTACCTGGATTTAACGGATCGGTTCTGGCTCTGCTAAATGCTTACAGAAAGCTTACTGCAATCGTTCCTAATGTTCCTCTTACTGGCGAGTCTTTGAGCTATGTTTCTGTATGGGCAAGGAATCTTCAAAAAAACCTAGAAAGAATTGTAGATGATATCAGCTCTATAGGATACTTTCCAGGTAGTTTTATTCCTAACATCTCATTCAAAGCGTCGCCTAAAGAACAAGAGACACTTATTGACCAGCTCAGATCGCTTAACTTCCAAGAAAGCGAAATTAGTCAGTTCCTTTCTGTAGAATCTTTTGAGGAAATGGTCAACAAGTTCGCTCCTGTTTCTGACAGCGTTGATGAGATCTCTTTCTTCAAAGGATACGAGCTATCTCAGCTTATTTACGAGTTTGGTGGAGAAAGCGCTATTGATGCCTATATTAACTACCTATATGCTCCTGATCAAGATGGCTTAGTTAATCTTCTAAAGATTTCTTTGAAGGACCAGTCAGATGTTTCTGTGTATAATCAAAGCAAATTTGGTAAGCTAGTTGGTTTACTTGTTAACCTAACATTTGCAGTTGACCCGGGCCAAATCGAGGTTTTTAAGGAATACCTATCTGGTAACTTCTTGACTTTGTTTGAATCTATCTCTTATCTACTCGAGAACAGTCAGGCGAACATCTTGAAAAACAAGAATGATATTAGTCTCCTTGAGCCAGTTGCAAATTCTTTGATCTATGGCAAATCGATCTTTGATGTAAATAGCTATAACACTGACTATAACATTGTAAATAGAGATGCTCCAGTTGCTTTGCAGCAAATGACTAGGCTAATCGACAAAAACTTGGGCAATGTTGCCACACCACTCCTTCAGGGTCTGTACGATAAAAGCGTTGGTCTGACTTCTAAAGAACTAGTTTCTATTTTGAGCCCAGAGTCCCAGACTACAGAGCTCGGTCAAATTCTTGCTGGGTCTGAAGGTGGTAGACTTACAAAATTAATTAACTACGCTTATCTATCTGGATTAGTTCATAAGCTTTCCTATTACTCCAACTCCTATCAAGTTCCTAACTTCTTTGTAAGTCCGACTCCTGGTTTTAATATGGCGGTCCTTGTAGGAACAATTGAGCAGTTAGTTTTTTCTATTGACCTAACAGTTACTAACTTTGTCAATGCTCTAGAGTACTCTACTCCTCTAGATACGGAAACATTGTACTCATTTAATAATATTGCCAATCTATACAACAAAAAAATTGATACTGCTTCTTATGTTGTTAAGAATCTAATTCCTATCGGCGGAGAGATCACAAACGTAGCAAACCCCGTTGCTCCCGCTAGCGCAGAAATTATTGGCTCGCCGGGCATTGGTAACTCTCCAGCACCAGAAAGCATTTCTAAGATTAACTCAATTACTCCAGAGCAAAGAGACCAATTTGTTCCTATCGTAAAAACAAATTTTTCCTTTGTTGCTAATAGAAAGAAATCAGAGTACACGGAATCTCAAGTATTTGAAAAATTTATATCTCTTATTCAAAACAACAAAGAATTAAATGGAGTTCCTTCTATTAATAACACTATAGTTGGAGAAAGTAATTATGCCGAAGTAGTCACCCAAACGAGTAAAATGACCTACTCAGATCCTACTTACTCTTCGTCATTAACAACTAGCAGCAGCAGCAGCGGCAGCAGCAGCGGTAACGGAACTGTTGGCAAAGCAGAAACATTTTTGGCAACTGACAACCTAGAGGCAAATAGAAATGTTCCTGTTGCTATTCTTAGACCCGCTGTTAACCAACTAAAAGAGCGGGAAAGATCACAAGCTATTGACGGATTGATTAAGCAAGGTCTAATTCAAGTGTTTAATCCCGAAGAATCTTGTAGATACTTTGGTGGTGATAAGTGTAAAAGCAGGTTTGCTGAAAAACAAAACACCTGCGGAGATCCTACAAATAAGGCAATTTACTCGGAAAGAGACTCTTCTCCAAGCACTACTATAGCAAACGGAAGTGTATTTGTTGATAGGCCTTACGGATATTCCCAACCCAACAAAATATTTAAGTACTTTGTCCCAGACGGAGAAAACAATAAGCCAACTTATTTTAATGTATTTAAAGATATTAAGGTACGTGTTACTAATGGCGGTGAGCCTGTCTTCGACGAGATCTTTAGTGAGCCTTTAGTATTCACAAGGGATAGTAAACCTCTTTCTGAAGATGTTACTCTTGAAGATAAGAGCTCTGTTAATACTGGGGCGGGTGAGAGCATATTGTTCAAGCCTGCAGTTGCTTTTTCAACAGAAGAAAACAAAAACAAAAATCCAGCGCTAGAAAAATACTACTCTTCTTATTATAACTCAGAGTTTGGATTAATTGAGGCCATTAAAGCAAAATGGGAAAGAAATGATGCTTTCAATTGTGCTTTACTCGATGATCCTTATGCCTATCAAGCTTGTATGAATTTACTTAAGTGCAAAAAATTTGAAAGAAGAGACGGAATTTCATCGCTGAGTTTCTGTCCTAGAACCTTGGCAGGAGGCCTCTTTAAATGAAAATAGAATCTAGTTTTCTTATCAGCGGAGAAGACACAACACTTCTGTCTTTTGATAAAGTTCAAAATCAAAGTTTTAACTTTATAGAGTTTCAAAGTACAGATGCTATATCTAATGACATCGCAATGCTTTACAAGGAGAAATCGAACTCCTGCGGTATATCAATCCAAAAAAATTATACTGGACCAGTTAAAACTTTAAAACTAACTAATCAAAGTGTTCTTACATGGGATGATTTATGGATTGATGCGCAGTCTAAATATAGTGTAGATCCAGAAATTGAATCTATTAACCTCCAAAGAAACTCTCTGTTGTATGCCAATTTTAACTTGGCAAGAAAAGCCTTAAAACATATCAACCTTGAAGGTAACATTTATCTCAAATCTTTTGCTGGGCCACATCTCCCAGCTCTAGAAACTCTTAACTTTGAAAACTGTTTTAACCTTGAAGTCATAAACCTTGGTGTATCTAAAAACATCAGGAGTTTGAGTTTAAAGAATTGTAGGTTAACAGAAGAAGGACTAGAAGAAACTCTGTGCTCCTTTACTCCTACCAAGACAGCCAGCGCAAATATCTTTCCTGGGGCTCTTCCGCTATTTAGAAAGCAATACGAAACCTTACTGGATCTCAGAGGGAACGATATTAACTGGGGTAATACACGAATTGCATCTAAGATCAGGATGCTACTCACTAACAACTGGCTGGTACTATGGGATAATCCACCTCCCACTAGTGTGATCCCTATGCAAATGTACGCTTTCTTCCCAAGAAGCCTAAGCGATACCGATATCCAAAACTATTATGGCCGATCTTTAATGCAACCGGGGAGCACGAGCGGTATTTCAAATCGAGATTCTAGCGCACCTCCTTCTCCTGAACCGGAAGGAATGGCTCCCGAGCCGACTACTACTAACCCCTCTCAGTCACAAGCTCCTACTCCGACCTCGGCGCCTCAATAGACTCAGCAGCAGAGCTCGCCTTCTCCGTCGTACTCCCCCCCCCCCCCCCCCCCCCCCCCCATCTCCATCGCCCTCACCCCCCTAGCTACTACTACTAAATTATGGCAGACCTCAGATCGAAGTTTATCGAAGACTACGCAGGTGGTCTCTTAAATATATCTAGACAAGAACTAGCTAGCACAGGAGAAGTCCTATCACAGGACGGGCTATTATCTGACGCTTCATTATTTGTAGAGGATGGCGCCGGAGTTAAAAGTGGACTGAAGCTCGGTGTGGCTCTGGCAGAGGTAGTTGACCCTACCACCAACGAAGGAGCCATTAATGTAAGATACGCAAATAGAACTTACGCAAGCATTAGAGACCTAAAAATCTTCTCTACTGCTGTTGCTTCAGCGCAAGCATCTTTGGCGGACGCGTCTTCTACTTCTATTACAAACTTAGAAAATGCATTTCAGCTACTAGAAGAGGCCCATGATACCCTGGTTAATAGATTTGAATCTAGAGTAGAGAAAATAAATGGCGATATAGAGAAGCTAAGCTCTATTGATATTCTGACAGAGCAAGTAGATGATGTAAAAGCAAATACTCAGTCTCTTACCAACGGGCTAATTGCGCTAGAAGGCGCAGTAACCGAAAGTATTTCTAGAAACACTACGGCATTTAACGTTATAGGTAACGTTTCAAGAGTCGTTTTTGACTCTGCCGGTGGAGTAGAAACTCTTGCACCAACAACCACCACAGCCATTGACGCTAACCGCCCTGCTGCTGACTACACTGTTACTGGACTTGCTAGTTCAACCGGCACAGGTTTGAATGTTACTATTACAGTAGATGCTGCCGGAGCAGCAACTATTAGTTCAATTGATGCGGCCGGAGTAGGCTTTAGAACTGGTCAACAAGTAAATGTTCTTGATTCTGCCCTTGGCAGTGGTGGAGGAACTACTCTTGTTTTTAATGTAACAAACGTCGATGACTCTGGCATGACCATTAATGAAGTCAAAGAAGAGGTCAAAAAAGTCTTTACTAAAGTCAATGAGATTATCGATATCTTTGCAGATATCTAGAGAAACACTTCTTCTAAAACTTCTTTCTCAAGTCGGATCGCGTAGAGTGGCCCGACTTTTTTTAATACTGCAAACACAACCCCTTCTTCTTTATCTAAAGAAGTCGGTAAAAGCTGCTCGGTTATATTGTCTAGTGTATCTTCTCCACCTAACATCCTAGCAATTTCTTCCCTACCAAAAACCCACATCATATCCGATTGGTCCTCTGTAGCTATATACAGACCCAGCGGCTCATTTTTTATTAGAGTCTTTTTAAACTCGGGGATTAGTTCCCCCTCTAAATTAGATATGTTCTTAAATATTTTTTTAATTCTTTCGCGGGCTTCTGGATTTTCAAACATTACATTTTTTCGATTTCTACACCGAGCTGTCTTAAAACGTCAATACCGTCAGTGATTCTGTACTCATAACGATAATAAACTTTTTTAACTCCAGCTTGAGCGATCATTTTTGAACAGTCGGGACAAGGGCTATGCGTGCAAAATAGCTCAGCGCCATCAATAGACTCAGATGACTTAGCCATCTTAATTAAAGCGTTTTGTTCAGCATGTAGAACAAAGGGGTTCGTACTGCCGTCTTCTTTCTCACAGCAATTAGTATGAAACCCAGAAGGAGTTCCGTTCCATCCGTGGGCCAAGATACTCCCGTTTTTAACGACAATAGCACCTACTTTCATCTTATCGCAATCAGAGACTTCTGAAAAGATTTCTGCGGTTTTCATGTAAGCTTCTTTGATTTTAGGCTTCATAAAAGTAGGTTCTTTTGTTTATTATACCATCTATATCTTCTTATGTCTAACTCTTTTTACTCCTTGGTCATATAAGAAGTTTCTGTATTTGTCCCATTGTCTTAAGTCTTCTTCTCCTAAAAACACTTTGTTTGTAATTGGTATACTTTTTTGTTTTGGCGGTAGAGCCGCTATTTCGACCTCTTCTGGGGTTGGATCCGTGAAAAAGTTTTCCAACTCTTCTTGAGGTATTTTACTTACTTCGTTTTCTTGAGATGGTTCTTCAGCTTTAGCTGCTCTCCGAGGTTTTCTAATTGTCATATTCTCTTCCTTCTGCAAGAAGTGCATCCCGCCCACCCTTGGACTCTAGAAGGACCTGGGAATGTAGTTCCTGGAATCGGGCCTTTTGGGCTCTCATATAATCCGGGGGCAAGAGTAGAATTTGCTCTTTGTGTAGTCTCTGCCCATTTTTGCCAACCCCACATATCTTCAGAACCGTATACGTGGGCATTTTGTTGTGAGTTGTTTGCCATGTTTGCTCTTGTGTTTCTGTTAGGACCTGCGTTCACTCTATTTGAACTTCTTAGGTATCTGTCTTGGGCTAAGGCTTGTTTTACGTAGCTTTGGTTTTGAGTCGTATTATTCCTGTAGTCAGCAGCTTGTTTTAACTGCTTCCAAGACTCGTAAGGAGCATTTTTAGAATCTAAGGCCATTATACTAGTTCGTAATATCTCTTTAAACAAAAATGTTGAATTAAGGTTTAAAGAAGTATACGTATAACTCATTGAAAATCCATGGCAACTTCTAAAATGTCTCGGCAGGCTGACAGCCCTTCCGCCGAACAATTTGATCTTGATAGTTTTGATTTTGGCGAACCAGAGATCCTTCCCGTAGAAATTTCAGCGGGCAAGTTCCTTTACCTTAAAGAGCCCTCTGCGGAAGACCTTATCCATATTGCCGAGATCAACGGTAATGATAAACTCTCGGAAATTGAAGCCACCCTCCAAACAATCTGTGTTCTTCATGCTCCTCAAGATGGCGGGAAGAAGCTCGGAATGAGGGACGCCAAGAGATTAACTGCTAGGCACTTAAAGAAGATTGGCGAGGGCATGGCCACGCTATTAGGCGCAGATGAGTGATAAATATACTATAGCAAGGGAATATAACTACAAAGTGACTATTACTGATAGGAACAATAATAGTTTGCAATTTAGGGACATTACAGGAAAAGACTTAGAATTTTTAGAGAGGTATCTAGGAGAAGAGGCAAAAGAAATAAAATTTGAAGATGTTATTACTATAATAGAATACGTATCAACATCTACCAATACTGTAAAAAAACTCACGCCAAAAGTTATAAAAGAAATCTTTGACATACTCATCAAAGAGATATTTTGTAATTTTATGCCAAAATTTAAGTTTTTAGAAGTATGCTATCATCTTCAAAATAGTTCGTTTGTAGCCTTAGATTTTTTTGAATCTCAACCTATGACAAAAGTAATGGCCATGATTCAAATACATCAAAGCGAAGTCGAAAAAATAAATAAATCTAGGTCACAATCTACATGACAGACGAATCAAGGCTAAAACTCATACTCATCCTATGCTCTATAGCTGTTAGCCAGGATCGCCCACAATTAAAAGAATTTGTTAAAGTTTGTTCTCGCTATGTAACAGATTCAGACTTTAATAAAATAATGAGAAAGTCATTAAAAATTTTAGAGTTACAAAAATGTGGAAGAACCAGCTGCCCTGACTGGTTAATGAACCATCTTTTTGAGTTATACAAAACCAACCCAGAAGATTAAAGCTTTAAATGGCTATCTGTTTAAAGGCTTTCCGAAAGGCCTCTTACTTTGTAAAAGATTAATTTATGGCTAATCCTGTAAACATTAATGTAGGCGCTCTACAGCGTCCTGGAGTGTTTGTTACTCAGTCATCAACTGGCGGATTACCTCAGCCCCTGGCATCTCATGCCATTGGCTACATCTTTGGTTCTACACCCGTAGATCCTTATGATAATCAACCAATTGATAGCTACGCATCACTTCCTCCATATAAGCCAACACAGATTGGCTCTCTCACTGACTTCATTCAAAAAGCTGGTGGTGTCCCCTCAGCTGAAAACAATTCTCAGTCCGTAATCTCTTACGACGCTGTAAATGCTTTCTTTGAAAACGTAGGTGTAAACGGTGTTCTCTATTACACTAGAGTTACCCCCACTCCTGAACTTAAGGTTGTACTGACCAAAGGTGCAGGTTGGAACCTATTCTCTCTAAAGCTTAGCGATCGTTACTATGGAGATAAGTCTCTAGGAATTAACGACAATGATGGCATCGCCATCAAAGGTATCACTACTACTGCATTAGATTCTAACGATAACGCTTTTGATATTGTTGGATATTTAAGAGAAGACGATCCCGATTTTAGTACTTACTATCGCATTGAGCAAACTGACGAAGAGGCTAAAGCTGCTACATTTAGAATTTATTCTAAAGATGTCCGCGTAGTTCCTGAAATCCAAAGCTTTAAAGGCTATCAGATCTCTGATACTGCCTATGCAACTCCGACTGACGCCGCAACGATCTCTACTTACGTTCCTATGAAGGAACTTAATTTTAGACCTGTGTCTAGAGATCTTGCGACTCAGGAGCCCGTTCTTCCTATTTCTGGTGCGGCTATTGGTGCCTATCTAGAAGAAGTAAGCAAGACGACTACCGTCACTGCTTCTGAAACCACAAACGACATAGTATCTGTCACTAGCGTTGCCGCTCTTTCCATCGCTGGTACTTCTGCAGATCCTCTTGCCGCTGGTGATTCAGTCGTATTTGAAGGTATTGATCCTGGCCAAGCCGCTTATGTCGGCGTTGGCGTTGATCCTCAGACCGGGCTTACTTTTGGCGAGACTTACTATGTAACTGGTATCAGTGGTAATACATTCAAGCTTTCTGCTACTCAGGCAGACGCTGTTGCTAATGCCGGTGATGGTCAAAACTTTGTTAACCTTAGCGCCGATGCTAACGTAGACGGAGTTAGAGTTCGTAGACTTAAGTACGACTTCGAAGGCGGTAACCCTGCTGCTCCTAATGCGGCTGCTAAGCTAACTGCGCTATCCGATGCTATCGAAGGTTTCCTTCTTAACGCCGGTGTGTATGCTGCAATTGGTGATATCCCCTCTGGTAAAGTTGTTGCTGTTACTCTAGACAACAGAACAGGTAAAGCTGCTCAGGTCATGTGGCCTTCAAGCGAAGCAAGATACTTCCGTTGGGATGGATCAGCTGCTTTTGCTAAAGGATTCGATGGTTCCAATGCAGACTCTGCTCCTAATGGTACAATCACCTCAACAGGTGGTAACGTCACCAGAAGCGGATATGTTCCTGACAGTGTCCAGGTATTCTATGTAAACGTTGCAGGCGAGAACAGAGCTATTATTGCTAATGGCGCTACTCCTGCTGAACTTACAAATGATATCAGAGATAGCTTGATTGAGATCCTTAAGGACAAGGAACTTGATGCATTCTATGATGTTGAATCGGTCGCAGTTGATTACACCTCTGGTGGATTAAGTGCTAATGAGTTTGCTCCTAATAACGGAATTGCGATCTCCAATAATATCGCAACCGCAGGTATTCCTGAGCTTCGTGCTTCAGCAACCTCCTCAAAGCTTACCGGAACTCTAGTCTATGACAAGAGCGTCGATGGCACCACAATTAAAGGTGCTACTGGTAACAACCTAACAGGTACTGTTCAGATTTCCGCTGAATCAAATACCTCGGTTACTGCAGGTAACTTTGTTATTAATGAATTCTACGTAATTAAGTCTGTAGGTAGTACTGACTTTACTGCTATTGGAGCTGCTACAAATACCGTAGGATTAGAATTTAAAGCCACTGGTGCGGGCACAGGAGACGGAGTAGCGTATGATACTAAAGGTGACCTAGACCTTGTTGGTACAAGCACACAGTATCTTTCCCAAATTTCTCCTGGTCAGAACCTACTTGTTAATAGCAAGACTTACGAAGTTGTTGAGGTCTTTAGTGACACCACGGCTTCTGTAAGACTTTCTGGATCTGCTGCTGAAAATGGACCTACGAACGTGACGGGTGCAACCTACAGTATTGTAACCACAAACTTCACCGAAGAGCTTACCAATGGCGACTTTGTTGTTATTGCCGGTGTTAGGTACGAGGTTGCTCAGGCTCCTACACGCGACGATCAGTTCGTTGTACAAACCGCTCCTGCTGCTAATTTTGCAAGCAACACGATCGGATATCTTGACAGCTCTGAAGCCAACGGCTACTATCGTCATGATTACCTTCTTAAGTTAAAAATCACCTCTAAGAACGGTATCCCTTCTCCTGTTGTTCCCGGTCTCGATCGTTACGGCAAGAAAGATAGTAACGTTAGAAGAGTTAATTCTCCTGACGAAGCTGCTGACTTTGCGAACTACAAGCTTTCTGCTAAGGCTCGTGCTCAAGACTTCGTATATGCTATCGAGCAAGGTATGGGATCTGGCGACTATCGCCCTGGTTTCTTATGTGCTCCTGAAGCATTTGGATCTTTTGTATCTCAAGTCGGTGGAATGACTAAGACTCAGGCAAGAGTAGAAAGAGTTAAAGTTACCCAATCTCTTCTCAAAGCTGCCGAAGGTAGGCTTGGTGAAGTCGAAGGTATCTCTGGTACTCAACATATTGCCCTCATTGACTGCGGCGGAGACGAAAACTCCCTGAGTGAAGTACAAGATGAACTTGCTTATATCAAGTCTATCGCCGGTGCTCCATTCGGCCATGCTGCTTTCTATGGTCCATATATTAAAAATGCTTCTGATCGCTTCGTACCTGCCAGCCCATTCATTGCTGGTATCGCATGTTCTAGATATGTTAACGAAGGATTCCAGCAAGCACCTGCTGGTGCAAGGTACCCACTAAGAGGAGCCACTGGTCTCCGCTTTGATATCACCGCCCAGCAACAAGAAGTTACTTATCCTCTAGGCCTCAATCCGATCAGAAGCCTACCCAATAGAGGAATCGTAGCTTGGGGTGCAAGAACAATGAGCTCCAACGCTCTATTCAAATACGTCAATACTAGAGCAATCCTTAACGTCCTCCTCGACGTTATGGCCAGAAGCTTTGACGACGTCCTATTTGAACAGATCGACTCCGCTGGTACTCTCTACGCTAGAGCCAAGTCTATCGCCTCTCAGGTTATGGGCCAACTCTATCGCCAAGGTGCCCTCTTTGGTGCAAGGCCAGAGCAAGCATATCTGGTTGTTTGTTCTGATGCTAATAATTCCCTAGCCGATCTAGAAAATGGAACATTAAGACTCGATGCTTACGTGGCTACATCGCCAACGCTTGAGCGTCTAGTTGTTACTGTAGTTAGAACACCTGCTGGTCAGGTTGCTCAGGTACAGGATACCTTCTCTAGAAACGTTGATAGATTCGACTATCTACTTAACGCTACTACCATCTGATAATTGAAAATGTCTGATAATCAAGAACAGGTTTTAAATTCTAACGAGCCTCTATCTTCTCAACAGAAGAAAAAATCTGTGCACATTGAAATGTTCAGGGCTGGTCCTCAGATCAGCTCTACTGGGCAAAAATTAATGTTCACAGAGGAGGATCTGGATCAGGTCGTCGGGACTTATGTCCCTGGTGACCATGAGGCCCCTCTGATTATTGGGCATGATCAATCAGATGGAACACCTGCGTTAGGCTGGGTAAAAAATCTTTGGAGAAAAGGTAAAGCTTTATGGGGTAACGTAGAACTTACCCCCAAGGCTGAAAAACTAATTCGCGATGGTGTGTTTAAGAAAGTAAGTAGCTCATTCTACTTACCCGAGGCAGAAACAAATCCCTACCCCGGTAAATTAGCACTCCGCCACCTTGGGCTAGTTTCTATTCCAGCTGTGAAAGGCTTAACTGCATTTTCCGAAGGTGAAATTAACGAAGAAAAAATTCTAAATCTATCCCCCGAGGAAGGGGAGACCATTATTTCGTTTAAAGAAGCCTTAGAAACAAACAAATCTACTATGACTAGAAAAAAGAAGCTCGTTGACGAAACCGTCAAGGAGGTCTCGGTAGATCAGAACGTTGATCATGCCGAGGGTTCTATGACCGTCAACATCAATATCGGCGGAGGCAAGCCTTCTGTCTATGACGATTCCGGCAACCAAGTCGATGAAACAGGTGCTCCTGCCGATTATAAAATGGAGTATGCTGCCGACGAAGAAACAGATGAAGAGATGGCCCCTGAAGCCGGATCTGAAGCCCCTGAGGGTGAAAGTGAAGGTGATGATATGGGTCTAGAAGACGAAGGTGGCGAAGAGGCACCTGAAGCTCCTGAAGAAGAAGGAGAAGCCCCTGTCGAAGAAGGCATGGGTGGCGAGGAAGGAGAAGGCGAAGAGCCTGCTAAAGAGGACGGCGAAGAAGATATCTCTGGTGAAATGGAGAATAACGACAAGAAAATTGCCTCTCTAGCTGCCGAGTACGACGAAGACGAGCTCTTCCAAGCACTGGCTCTCAAGAAACAAGCCGGCTCCATGATGGAGAAGGATATGTCTTCTTATGGCGAAATGCCTGAAGGACTTAAAAAGCACATAGAAGAAAAGGAAGGAAAAGGAGAGGACGACGATGAAGAGAAAAAAGAAGAGGCTGATCACGCCGAAGAGGTAGTTGATAGCGCCAAAGAAAAAGAGGAAGAAAAAGAAGAGAAAGAAGAGGCTGATCACGCCGAAGAGGTAGTTGATAGTGCTGAAGAGCATGCCGACGAAGAGAAGAAAGAAGAGGACGAAGAAGAGAAGAAAAAATCTGACATGTCAGAAAAGGTTAAAGAAGAAAAGAAAGAAACAGCCGACCACGCTGAAAAAGCTGCACCTGTGGCTACCGAATCTCTAGACCATGGCGAATCTGCCATTGGAGATCAGAGTGTTGATAACCTCAACGCTCGTGTAGCCGAACTCGAGGAAGAGCTTGGTAAGCAAAGAAAGCTCGCTCGCGAGAAAGAAATTTCTTCGTTTGCTGAAGGACTCTATGAGTCTGGAAAGCTCACAGAACAAGTCGTTCCTAAAGGCGATCTCGTTCGTTTCATGGAGACTCTTAACAACAAGAACTCTGTGAATTTCTCAGAGACTGGTAAGGCATCTCAGTTTGACTTCATGCGTGGAGTCCTTGAATCCCTACCTTCTATGGTCTCGTTTGAAGAATTTGCAACACCTGCAACGGCTCCTAAAAAGTCGAAAGAGGTCGAACCAAACGCTTCGGGATATGCATATGATCCCAACACTGCAAACGTTCATGCTGACGCGTTATCCTACGCCGAAGACAACGGATGCGACTACTTAACTGCTGTTAAGTTTGTTATAAATAACAATTGAGGTAATTACTAATGGCAACTGACCCCCGTTACATGTCTTTTGACCACCAGTATGTCGAGACTGTTGAGGTAACCGATTCTACCAGACTTGCTTCTGGTGTCGACGCCCACAGATTCGTAACACGTACTGGTGCTTATCCTTCGGCTAAAGCTTATGCTGCCGGAGCTACTGTTTTCGATATCCCTGGCCAAGGCCAGCTAAATGACAAAGGATATCAAGTTGACGATGGCACTCAAGCCGTCTATGAAGGTCAACTCAATCCATCCACTACACCATACAAGCCTGGCGTATTCCCCTTCCAAAAGCTACTCACCGTAGTTACAGAAGGAATCGTCATCGTTGAAGCTGGTGCTGCTATCGCCGCTGTTGATAGTGCTATCGAAGCCGACGCTTCTGGTAGAGCCGTTACTGCGACTGGTTCAGGAACCGTTGTTCTAGGTAGAGCTCTTGACACCGCCGCTGCTGCTGGCGATTATGTCAGAGTGAAGCTTGGCGACGCGATTCTTTGATATAGGTACTAAAGGAGAAAATTAATCATGATGAATCTAGATCAGGTACGCGTAATTGACCCTATTCTTACGCAACTTGCCCAAGGCTATAAGAATGCCGAAGGCGTAGCTACATTCTTCGGTCCTGCAGTATCTATGAATACTCGCGCCGGCCGTACATTGGTATTTGGCAAAGAAGCCTTTGCCGCTCAGAACTTCCTCCGTGCTCCAGGATCTAACATCCAGAAGATCCAGAATGAGTTCGGAACCAGAAGCTTCTCGCTCCGTCAGGAAGCGATCAGCTGGGAAATCGCTGAGGAAATTGCAGCAGAAGCCAAGAATGGCGCTGCTCAAATTGACCTTCGTCAGTACGCTGCAAAGGACGCTGCAAATCGTCTTATGCAGTCATGGGAGATCACCGTTGCTGACGCCGTTACGGCCTCTGCTTCGTATGAGACTTCTTGCGTATTCGACCTTGCTACTCGCGCTTCTGGTGCAGACAAGTTCAACGCTGCTACTTCTGACATCGAAGTCCTAATCGACGAAGCTAAAGAAGCTGTTCGCGCTCAGATCGG
>Ga0233438_10001129_pt1 | contig 30342 bp, 29 predicted proteins | sample SI_123_September_FD_182720 | JGI IMG/M metagenome (GOLD analysis project Ga0233438, IMG submission 182720) | Seawater microbial communities from Saanich Inlet, British Columbia, Canada - SI_123_September2016_10_MG | ecosystem: Environmental > Aquatic > Marine > Inlet | place: Canada: British...
CTGCGTTTGATGAAGAATCCGGTGTTTTAGCCTTTTCGGCAACGACCTATGATGAATCCTTCACGTACGATCTGGCCACTCAACTGGTTCAAAATACCGAGGCTCAGTTCAAGGATTGGAAAAGGCAAAAAGGCCTAAATGCGGTTAGTGCTTTCCAAGGCAAAGTAGATTCTCTAGAGCTGGCACTGGACGTTACTTTAAGAAAGTTGGGCGAGTATCAAGATCAAAACAACTCGCTCATTAGCGCCGTGGATAAGATGGAACAAATGCGCCTAACCATTGACATGGAAGCACTAAAAGTAGCCTACGGTGAATACATCAAAGGCTTGGAGATGTCCAAAGCAGAGCTGATGAACCTGGAAGGTCCTTTTAAATATTTTGATGAACCCATTTTCCCGCTTCAAAAAGACAAAGGCTCTGCCGCTAAAGCGGGTGTCTTTGGATCAGTCATTACAGGTTTTCTTCTCGTTTTATTCTTCATTGGAAGGGTAGAGGCGAAAAACATCATGGCCGACTAAGCCGATGACGCCAGAGGACCTTCCTTGGTACGTCCTGTGTACCAAGCTTAGAAACGAAAAAAAAGTAGCCCAGCGCCTCTCAGAGGCTGGATATACGGTCTATTGCCCTTTACAAAAAGTTCGTCGCCAGTGGAGCGACCGTACCAAGGTCGTGGAAGAGCCGCTATTTAAATCCTATCTCTTTATTCAGATTGAAGACCATCGCAGGGACGAGGTGTTTACTTTTCCGGGTACTGTGCGGTACCTGTTTTGGCTGCGTCGTCCTGCCCAGGTACGTCAGGTGGAGATCCATACCATTCAAAAGTGGCTAGGAGAGTACAGCCACGAGGATATTGATATCTCTGCTATTTTACCCGGAGACCTGGTACGCATCACTTCTGGCCAATTCTCTGGCGAAGAGGCCATCTTACTCGACCGTACTCACCATAAAGCCTTCGTTCAGCTCAAAGAACTGGGCATTCAACTCTCCTTATCACTGTCTAACAACGACCTTCTGGCGCTGTAGCAAAACAGTCTAATTCGAGATAAAAGTGAATAAGTGAGTAAAAAAAGTACTCATAAGGGTCTTTTAGGTACTTTTCTTAATGTAATTTTGTATTCCAAACCAACTAAAGCCAAACAGTGCATTAGGAGCTATTGGTGGCCAACCCGGTAAGCCCAAGCTACTTTTTCTTTTAAAGTATGGGACTCACCGCGGCGAAGCCGTAAATAAACTTTTCGATTCCCATCGACCTCTTAGGACCTCTTATTACTTCCAAAACCCGCTTGAAGCTCTTACTGCGCTTCTTTCTCAATCAAAACTTGAGCGGGTACCTCCAAGGACTCTCCAAGGAGCTCGAAGAAAACACCAACAGCATACGGGTAGAACTTAACCGCCTCGAAGAGGCTGGGATGCTTAATTCTACTCTTGAAGGGCGTCGCAAGCTTTACCGCGTTAACCCCCTTCACCCCCTTGCCTCTGATATAACCTCCATCGTAAGGAAAGTTGCGGGCATTGACACCGTCATAGACCGCGTGGTAGAAAACCTTACTGGGTTAGAGCAGGTGTGGATCTGCGGAGACCTGGCCCGCGGCGTTTTGAGCGGTAGCATTGATTGCATACTTATAGGTAAAGAGTTAGACGCAGATTACATATCTGGGCTCAGCGTCAAGGTGCACAAGCTGATAGGCAAGAAAGTAAACACCCAGGTAATGACAGAAATCAAGGACGAGATGGTCAGCGGTTCTCTACTGGTCTGGGAAATGAACACGGAAGAATGATTTCAGGGTTGAAAGCATCATTAAGCAACAGCGAAAAACAAAGGAAGGCTATAAAAAACAAAGGAAGGTGATGCTGGTGAACAGTTACCTTGAAAACTCTTTGAAGGATAAAACTGCCTACTACGGCCTCGTGAAAGAGGGAAAAACGAAACAATAATAATGAAGGACTACCGGTGGTAGTCGAATAGCAGAATAATTAATGAAAAGTAACACTGAAATTTTAATATAATCATGAATACTAAATCAATTCTTATTACCGGAGGAGCCGGTTTTATAGGTTCTCACGTTGTAAGATTATTTTTAAATAAATATCCAAATTATAACATTTATAATTTGGATGCATTGACCTACGCTGGTAACCTCGAGAACCTCAAGGATATTGAAAACTCGCCTAATTATACATTTTTAAAAGGAGATATCACTGATGAAAGTTATATAAATCAAATATTCAAAACTTATAAATTTGACGGAGTCATTCATTTAGCCGCTGAATCTCATGTAGATAGATCTATCACTAATCCTTTGGCCTTTGCCAAGACCAATGTTTTAGGTACTATGATTTTGCTGAATGGTTTTAAAGAATTGTGGAATAACAATTGGGAAAACAAGCGTTTTTATCACGTGAGTACTGATGAAGTATACGGCACACTCGGTGAGACTGGATTTTTTGAAGAGACGACCCCTTACGATCCAAACTCTCCCTACTCTGCCTCTAAAGCGAGTTCAGATCATTTTGTGAGGGCTTATGGAGAAACTTATAGAATGCCCTACGTGATTACAAATTGTTCCAATAATTATGGGCAGCATCAGTTTCCCGAAAAGCTAATCCCATTATTTATTAATAACATACTTAATAACAAACCACTTCCAGTATATGGTGATGGTAATTACACAAGAGATTGGCTGTATGTGCTTGACCATGCTATTGCCATTGATTTAGTTTTCCACAAAGGCAATAACCATGAAACCTATAACATAGGTGGTTTTAACGAGTGGAAAAACATTGACTTAGTAAAACTATTGTGCCAGCAAATGGATGAAAAATTAGGCCGGCCGGAAGGTACAAGTGAAAAACTAATTAACTATGTTAAAGACAGACCTGGGCATGATTTGCGCTATGCCGTTGATGCCTCTAAAGTTAATAAAGAATTAGGTTGGAGTCCATCTGTGACCTTTGAAGAAGGACTTTCTAAAACAATAGATTGGTATTTGAGCAATGAAGATTGGTTGAAAAACATCACTTCGGGAAGTTATCAAAATTATTATCAAGACTAATATTACTAAGCTATGAAAGGAATTATTCTGGCAGGTGGCTCTGGCACTCGTTTGTACCCACTTACCAAAGCAATATCAAAACAATTATTACCAATTAATGATAAGCCAATGATTTATTACCCATTATCGGTATTAATGTTGGCGGGCATCAGAGATATACTAATAATTTCAACGCCGGAAGATTTACCCAATTTCATCAAATTACTAGGGTCGGGGAAAGATATAGGGATTAAAATTTCTTATAAAGAACAACCCTCCCCTGATGGCTTGGCACAGGCATTTATATTGGGAGAAGAGTTTATAGGAGATAGCGATGTTTGTTTAGTCTTAGGAGATAATATTTTCTATGGTCACGGTTTTGTGAACTTATTGGCGAAATCGCTGGTAAACGTAAAAGAGCATAAGGCTGCTACTATTTTTGGTTATTATGTCAGTGATCCAGAGCGATACGGTGTGGTTGACTTCGACAATAATGGAAAAGTATTGAGTATTGCAGAAAAACCTATTGCGCCAAAAAGCAATTATGCAGTAGTAGGCTTATATTTTTATCCGAACAATGTTATTGAAGTTGCTAAAAATGTCAAACCAAGTCATAGAGGTGAATTAGAGATTACTACTGTTAATCAAGCCTATTTAGATCAGGGGCAATTAAAAATTGAGTTAATGGGAAGAGGCTATGCTTGGTTAGACACAGGCACTCATGAGTCGTTATTAGAAGCCTCAAATTACATACAAACCATTGAAAACAGACAAGGGCTTAAAGTTGCTTGTATAGAGGAAATAGCTTACGAAATGGGTTATATTTCAGCCAAAGAATTGTTAGTATTAGCAGAGCCTCTAAAGAAAAATGGTTATGGGCAATATCTAATTCAAAGAGTTAAATAACTAATAAATGGTGTTTACTAGAACAAAAATTAAGGAAGTCGTAATAATAGAACCGAAGGTGCATGGAGACGACAGAGGTTATTTTATAGAGTCGTTTAGAGAAGATAAACTCGCTGATTTTTTGGGATTTAAGATTAATTTTTGTCAGGAAAACGAATCTAAATCCAAATTTGGTGTGCTAAGAGGCTTACATTATCAATTGCCTCCTTACGCGCAAACTAAATTAGTTAGAGTAATTAAAGGACGTGTGTTAGATGTGGCCGTCGATATTAGAAAAGAATCGCCGAGCTTTGGACAGCATGTGGCTGTTGAATTAACAGAAGAAAATAAAAAACAATTGCTAGTTCCCCGAGGATTTGCACATGGATTTATAGTGTTAAGTGACGAAGCTATTTTTGCGTATAAAGTTGATAACTATTACAATCCCGAAAGTGACAGAGGAATTGCATTTGACGATTCAATATTAAATATTGATTGGAAACTGCCAGCTGAAAAAATGATATCATCAAAAAAGGATAAAGCTCAGGTAAGTTTTTTGGATGCGGATTATATTGAATATAAATTGAATTTATATGAGTAATAGTTTGTTGACAGGCTCAAAAAACCGATCAGGATTTAAACTTAGAGAAATATCATCTACGCGTTTAAACTATGATTTCCGGTTATGATTATTTATATCATAGCGTCCATAATTCGGTAAAAACAGATATAATGTAGAATAACATTTAAGTTATTATTAACTATGCTGCAATAAGAAAGGGAAAAACAGATTTAATTAAGTCGTTAGATACAAGCAAAAATTGGCGTTTTTCAAATATTGAGACAACGTTAAATAATGATAACACCAAGCTCAATATGAATCAGATTGCTGGTGGCTATTAGTAAAAAAGATAGAAATGATTGAAAAAAACACTAAAATATACATAGCAGGCCATACTGGAATGGTGGGATCCGCAATTTGGAGGGCATTAAAAGGTAGAGGATATAGTAACCTGCTTGGAAAAACAAGTACTGAATTGGATTTAAGAAATCAGCAAGCTGTTCTTGATTTTTACGCAACAGAAAAACCTCAAATAGTTATTGATGCAGCAGCAAAAGTTGGTGGAATTTTAGCGAATAACAATTTCCCATATCAATTTTTGATGGAGAACATGCAGATTCAAAATAATTTAATTGATAGTGCCTTTAAGGCAGGTGTTGAAAAGTTTATCTTTTTAGGAAGTTCATGCATCTATCCAAAGTTAGCTCCACAGCCTTTAAAAGAAGAGTATTTGTTGACGGATTCATTAGAGCCGACTAATGAATGGTATGCGATAGCTAAAATTACAGGAGTAAAGGCATGCCAAGCTATTCGTAAACAACACAACAAAGATTATGTAAGCTTAATGCCAACTAACCTATATGGCTTTTTTGATAATTTTGACCTAGAGTCGTCACATGTACTGCCAGCGATGCTACGTAAATTTCACGATGCAAAAAACAATGATAATTCACCAGTAATTTTATGGGGTAGTGGAACGCCAATGCGTGAATTTTTATTTGTTGATGATATGGCTGGTGCTGTTGTTCATGCATTAGAAAATGAATTGTCAGAATATTTGTACAACGTTGGCTCTGGTAAAGATATTACCATAAAAGAATTGGCAGAAATAATTCAGAAAGCTGTGGGACACAAAGGCGAGATTATCTGGGATTCAAAAAAACCAGATGGAACGATAAGAAAAGTAATGGATATCTCCAAAATGCAGGAATCAGGTTGGAGCTATTCCACAGAATTAAATGACGGAATTGAAAAAACATACTCTTGGTTTCTAGAAAACATAGAAAGTTTAAAAGAGGTTAAGATGTCTCGAGAATAGGATTAGAAGATAGACTAAGACAATTATAAACACGACGATTAACTTATCTAGCAGAGATTTCGTCAGTATTGATAAAATAATTATGGAAAAACAAAAAACAGCTTTTATAACTGGAGTAACGGGTCAAGACGGTTCTTATTTGAGTGAGTTCTTGTTGAAAAAAGGATACAAAGTTCACGGAATGAAAAGAAGATCCTCTTTGTTGAACACTCATAGGATCGATCATTTATATCAAGATCCTCATATAGACAATCGAAATTTCTTTTTGCATTATGGTGACATGACTGATAGTACTAATCTTACGCGTCTGATCAAAGAGATTCAACCTGATGAAATATACAATTTGGCAGCGATGTCTCATGTAGCTGTCTCTTTTGAAACTCCTGAATATACCGGAAATACAGATGGGTTAGGAACGCTTAGAATTTTAGATGCAGTTCGTCTATTAGGTTTAGAGGGAAAAACAAGAATCTATCAAGCGTCTACTTCTGAATTATACGGTAAAGTGCAAGAAGTGCCACAATCTGAAACAACGCCCTTTTATCCGCGCTCTCCTTATGCCGTCGCTAAAATGTATGCCTACTGGATTACAGTTAATTATAGAGAAGCCTACAACATGTATGCTTGTAATGGTATTTTATTTAATCATGAATCGCCTTTAAGGGGTGAGACATTTGTAACACGTAAAATCACACGTGCTACTTCGCGTATTGCACTTGGTATTCAAGATAAGTTCTATTTAGGAAATTTAGATTCAAAAAGAGATTGGGGCCATGCAAAAGACTATGTTCGAATGATGTGGATGATTTTACAAGCAGAGGAAGCAGAAGACTGGGTAATTGCAACAGGAAAAACAACTACGGTCCGTGATTTTGTTCGCATGAGTTTTGAGGAAGTTGGTATTTCGTTGCGTTTCGAAGGAAAAGGAATAAAGGAAATCGGTATTGTAGACAATGTTGATTTAGAAAAATATCAACGTATCGTAAATTGCAATAACGAAAGAGTAACAGCGAATATCGAGCCTCCTAAAACAGGAAAAGTGGTATTATCAATAGACGCTAAGTACTTTAGACCTACAGAAGTCGATTTGTTAATTGGAGACGCAACTAAAGCGAGAACAAAATTAGGGTGGGTCCCAGAGCATGATTTGTCTTCATTGGTAAAAGACATGATGCAGTGTGATCTCAAACTAATGAAAAAAGATCAGTATTTAAAAGATGGCGGTTATGCGGTCATGAATTATTATGAATAGAATAAACCTTTAAAAAAGCTTTTAAGTAACGTAGTTAAATATGATCCAGAATTAAATCAGGTTAGAGCTTGTATGTCATTAGATTTTAAGGTTAAAGTATTTCATGCAACTAAATGGTCTTCAATTACGGAGATTTTAGCAAAACTGTTCTCCCCTATTTCAACGATGATTTTGGCTCGCTTATTAGTGCCGGAGGCGTTTGGAGTAGTCGCTACTATCACAATGGTTGTAGCATTTGCTGAGCTATTCACAGATGCTGGTTTCCAAAAGTATCTTATTCAACATGAATTTAAAACTCAAGAAGATCTAGATAAAAACACTAACGTCGCTTTTATAACCAACTTATTTTTATCAATTTTCCTTTGTGGTTTTATAATAGTCTTCAGGGATGAGATAGCTGAATTGTTGGGAAACGATAAACTAGGATTGGCTATTGCGTTAGCTTGTATCACCATTCCTCTTTCGGCATTTTCCAGTATTCAAACAGCAGTTTTTAAAAGGGAATTTGACTTTAAAACACTGTTTGGTTCAAGAATAGTCAGTCTCATAGTTCCATTATTGATTACTATTCCTTTTGCAATGCTCTATAGAAATTATTGGGCACTTATAATAGGCACTATTTCCATCAAGTTTGTGAATGCCATTTACTTAACTCTTAAGTCAAAGTGGAAACCGACGTTGTATTATAATTTTAAAATTTTAAGGCAAATGTTATCCTTTACTACTTGGACTATAGTAGAATCGATTTTTATATGGCTTTCTAGCTATGTGGGTATTCTTATTGTAGGACTTACATTAAAAGATTTTTATTTAGGTATGTATCAAGCTTCTATGACATTAGTTGTTCAAATTATTACAATTGGTGTATCGGCCATAACGCCAGTGATGTTTTCAGCTTTGTCTAGATTGCAGAATGATGAAAGTGAATTCAAAAGAGTGTTCTTGTTATTTCAAGGAGCTGTAGCATTAGTGGTGATTCCGTTAGGGTTTATTTTGTTTTCGTACAATCGTTTTTTAACTCTTTTGTTTTTGGGTGATCAATGGGGGGAGGCTGCGGGGTTTGTCGGTTTATTGGGCCTAACAACGGCTTTTACTGTTGTTTTTTCACATTTATGTTCAGAGGTGTTTCGCGCTAAAGCAAGACCGGGTTTATCCTTAGTACTTCAATTGGCGTTTCTTTTATTTTTCATACCCTCAATGACTATAGCAGTTAATTATGGTTTTAAGACCGTGTACATCACTCACTCGTTACTACAATTAGTTATGGTAATTGTCGCTTCAATGATCATGTATTATGTATACAAAATAAGCGTGGTAGATATGTTAAAAGGAGTAGGAATAAAAATTGTTGTTGCATTATCAATGTTTATGCTATCAGTAATGATGAGGGAAGTTTCCGATTCTTTTTGTTGGGATGGTTTGTCTATAGTAGTTTGTATGCTCTTTTATTTTGGTGTATTGTATACGATCAAAAAAGAACGAGCATTTCTGGTAAAATTGAAAGACTTCTTTTTAATGTCGTATGTTAAAAAAACGCAAAAAGTTAATTACTGACTCTTTAAAAAATGCTAGTACTGATCATTAACATGCTGATTTTGATGACGTATGCTTTACTTTTGAGTGTATCAACGTCGTTGAATAAACGTACTGAACGTTTCGCATTATTGTCCCTCGCATTCGTCCACTTACTATTGTTACATACATTTTTTGATGCTACGCTATTTCCCGATTTAGACAACTACTATTACTACTTCAACAATATTTCAAATCCATATTTCAAGCAGCCAGAAATAGAAATGGGATGGAAATTACTTAATAAGACTTTGTATTCTATTTCACACAATAATTTTATTTTATTATTTACGGTCTCATTTGCAATAATTGGGTTTTATATCACTGCAATTAACAGGCATTCGAGAGTTATTTGGTTATCTGTAATAGTGTTTGTGTGTCTGATATTTTACAATTCTTTATTTGTTTTGCGACAACATTTAGCTATGGGAATTTGCGCAATGACTTTTCCTTATATAATTGAAAGACAGAGGATGAAATTTTTAGCTATAACTTTGCTAGCAGTATCGTTTCACAGTTCAGCGCTTATTTGGCTTTTATCATATGTTGTATTCTCATTTAAATTGGATAAGTGGTTTTTTATTGGGTTGGTGAGCTTTGCTGTAGTGGTGTTTTTTAGTATGAAAACAATGTTAGATCAGCTTGTATTAGTTACCACTAAAATAATGATGTATACAGCCCCAATTGAGGTTGGTGGAATAGGAGTATTGAAGGCACTAGGACTTGATTTATTTTGTATAGGATTGAGTATTTATAGTTTTGGCGGAATCAGACACATCAAAGGGTATAATAAATTGTTTTTTCAGCTAATACTGGTTTCTTTAGCCCTTACAGTTGTTTCTTTTTACGGTACTAACTTTACCTTGTTTGGCAGGCTTAATTTATATTTTGCTATTCCTAATATATTTTTACTTCCTAATGCTGTCGCGAATTTGAAAAGTTATAAACAGCAATATCTATTATTTATTCCTGCGATAATAGTTATGTATACTTTGTTATTAAACGCGACCGCTCAGTATGGTTACACATTAAGTGTTGATTAATTTCGTCATGATATAATAGGAAATATGAAAATTTTATTAATCCATAATGTCCATGCTCGTGGTGGTGGAGCTGATGTAGTGTATTTAAACACGGGAGAGCTATTAAAAAAGTATGGCCATACCGTAATATATTTCTCTTTTAAAAACAAGAAGAACATTGGCTGCGCTCAGGACAAGTATTTTGTGAATGAGCCATCTAAGTTTGGGCAGTTAGCTAATAATTTTTTTAACTGGGAGGCGGCTAAAAAGATAGACCAGTTGATTCGTAAAGAAGAACCAGATATTGCTCACCTTCATTCCTTTTGGGGAGGTTTAACGCCGGCGATTGGCAGTGTTTTAAGGAAACATAATATTCCGATTGTCCATACGGTACATGACTATAATCTAATCTGTCCAGTTACTACAAGTATTGATCGTAACGGAAATATTTGTGAAGCTTGTAAAGGAAAATCTTTTTATAAAGGTGTTGTCAAACGATGTTTTAAGGGAAGTTTTATAAAAAGTTTTGTGCTATCGACAGCGTTATATTATCGTCGAAAGTTTTTTGACCCACTCAAATTAATCGACGGTTTTATTTTTGTCAGTAAATTTGCGTTTGAAAAGCACTTGCAGTTCATGCCTGGTCTTAAGAATTCTAATTGCCTCACATTACACAACTTCAATCAACTTACGAAATCGACGATTGTAACCCCCAAGAGGGATAATTATTTTCTGTTTTTCGGGAGACTCTCGAGGGAGAAAGGTATTGATACATTAATTGAAGCTTTTATTGGCTTAAAAGGCATAAAGTTAAAAATTGTTGGGACAGGATCTGAGGAAACTTCTTTACGAGAGTTAGTTAGGAATGCCGGAGCGAGTAATATTGAATTTCTGGGATATAAATCCGGGGATGAACTGAATCGAATTGTATCAGGATCCTCATTTACGATGGTTCCATCTGAGTGGTGGGAGAATAACCCTATGACGATTATAGAGTCATATTGTTTAGGCGTCCCGGTTATAGCGGCGAACGTTGGAGGGATTCCTGAAATTATTGACGAGGGCGAAACGGGATATCTATTTGAGATGAAGAATGTAGATCAGTTAACTAAAACTATTCTTAAGGCTAATTCTTTAACCATTGAGGAATACTCCAGAATGACAGTTCAAGCTTATAAATTTGCAACAGATCATTTTAATGAACAACAGCATTTAAAACGATTGATAAATTTTTACAATGAAATCCTTAATAAGTAACAATAAATAAAAAAGATGAAGAAGAAAATTTATATCGCCGGGTGTGGCGGAATGTTAGGAGAGGCCTTTTACACTCAGTTCAAAGATGATTATATTATCAAATGCACTGACAAAGATGTAAATGCTGAATGGCTCACTTTTCTTGATTTTCGTGATTTCGAAGCATACAAAAAGGACGTTGAAGAATTTAAGCCGGATTACCTCTTCCATCTTGGAGCTTATACTGACTTGGAATGGTGTGAAATGAATGCGGATGAAACGTATTTAACTAACACAATTTGTGTTGAAAATGCTGTTCACATTGCTAATAACCTTGATATACCATTGCTTTATATAAGTACTGCCGGTATTTTTGATGGAAAAAAAGAGTTTTACGACGATTGGGATCAGCCTAATCCACTAGGTGTATATGCGCGCTCCAAATATATGGGAGAACGATTCGTTTGTGAAAATGCTAAACGCTTTTTGGCCTGTCGCGCCGGTTGGATGATGGGATCGGGCCCTAGTAAGGATAAAAAGTTTATCCACAAACTGATGAAACAGATTAAAGGAGGAGCGAAAGAACTTCATATTGTTAATGATAGAGATGGTACCCCAACCTACACACATGATTTTGCCAAGACAGTAAAGAACCTTATTCAGAAAGAGTACTGGGGTCTCTACAATTGCGTTTGTGGAGGACAAACCAGTAGGCTCGAAGTAGCAGAAGAGTTTCTTAAAATTATAGGGAAGAAGGATGAAGTTGCAATTAACGTAGTTACTTCAGAATATTTTGCGGAGGAATATTTTGCTGACAGGCCGGCTTCAGAGCGCCTTTTAACAAAAAAACTAGAATTGCGTGGGGAGAGCGCCATGCGTGACTGGAAGGTGTCTTTAAAGGAATATATTGATAATTATTATGATGGGTACTTATCTTAAATAGCAGGTAAAATATATTATGAAAAATCAATTCTTTATTTCAATTTGTATCCCAAGTTATAATCGTCCATCAGGACTAAAACGATTATTAGAATCGATAGATTCTAAAAAACATTTTAGTGACATACAAATACTTATTTGTGAGGATTGTGCGCCCAATAGATTAAAAATCCGAAGCGTAGTTGATGAATACACAAAAAACAGTCCCTTTCAGGTCAAATATGTTGAAAACCTCGTCAATCTTGGGCATGGTAAAAACTGGAGAGAGTGTAGTAATCAAGCCGATGGTGAATATTTGATTTATATGGGCGATGATGATGTCTTTATTCCTGAGGCACTGGATCGATATATTGATTGGGTAAAAGCTCATAATGAGCTTGGATATATTTTGCGAGCTTACAGAAGTATAGATAATAAAGGAAGGGTAGAGGATTTTAGATATTACGGTCAAGACGTTTTTCATGAACCAGGAGAAAGGGCATTTACCGATTTCTTTCTTAAGAGTGTTTTCATGTCTGGATATACAATCAAGAGGGAGTATGCCATTCAATATGTAGAAGAAAGCCTGGATAGTACGCTGTATTTTCAAATATATCTTATGGGAGAGATATGTCTTAAATATTCATCAGCTTATTGCAACATTCCGATTGCACAAATGATCGGTGACGGTGTTTCTTATTTTGGCACTAATGACAGTGAAAAACATTTATTTACTCCAGGAGTTAATTACGCAGGTAATTTGAAATGCTTTGAAAACTATTTTAAAATCACTGAATATTTCGATGAGAAATACAAATTTAATTCCACAGACATAATTAGGATGGAATTATCTAAATACTCATCGTATTCTACCATGAATCTGTATAGAGGATATGGCATAAAACAGTATATGGCATCCTCTAAGGAGTTGAGGAAAATTGGTCTAGATTGTTCGAGGTATTTTAATCTATACTATATAGCATTATTAGTATTTGGATCTAGTTTTTGTAATGGTTTAGTTAGAGGAATCAAGAAAATTCTTGGAAGAAGATTGCAATTGTAATCAGTTATTAATTCGTATGAAGGTGTACTTGAAGTGGACCTGGGTTCAAAATTAGTGCTTAAATGTTATAACTAATTATAAGTAATGTCGATGGCTGAATAAGGAGTGTTTAATATAGAATGTCAAAAACAATTAGAATGAATAAAATACTTGTTACTGGTGGATGTGGAATGATCGGGTCCAACCTTGTGAAACGTTTGATAAATGAAGGAAATGATGTATACGTAATTGATAATTTATGGAGAGGCAGGTTAGAATATCTTAATGACTTAGATGGAACACCTGTGATTGATATCGACACGCGTTTTTATAATTTAGATTTAGCTATTATAGGTCAAGCCGATGATGTTATCAGAAAAGTGGATTATGTGATTCATTTAGCCGACATTGTGGCTGGAATAGAATATGTGTTTAATAATCAGGGTTCCATATTTAGACAAAATATCTTGATTAATTCTAATGTTATGGAGTCTTGTCGTAAGGCGGGTAAAAACATCGTTAAAGGTTTTATTTATGTAGGTACAGCTTGTAGTTTTCCTTTAACTAGACAAAATTCATTAGATGTAATTCCTTTACGAGAAGAAGAGTTATATCCTGCTTTGCCTGAGTCGGCATATGGCTGGAGTAAATTAATGGGGCAATATGAAACTGATTTATTAGAGAAAGAGACGGGTATCCCAACGAGTACCTTGATGTTTCATAATGTATATGGTTCGCCTTGTGATTTTGGTGAAAGAAGCCAGGTGATTCCGGCATTAATAAGAAAAGCTATTAATTATCCAGATGAAAGTTTCCATGTATGGGGCAGCGGTGATCAAGGACGTGCTTTTATTCATGTAGATGATATAGTAAATGCTCTATGTCTCTCATTAGATAAAGGTTGGGGTCAAGGTGTTATTCAGATTGGACCATCTGTCTGTACTTCGATTAAAGAAATAGCTACACAAATAATTGAAATTTCAGGTAAAAACATTGAGCCATTTTACGATATATCTAAACCTGAGGGTGATAAGGCGCGAAGTGCTGATCATTCTAAAGCAACTAGAGTATTGAACTGGGAGCCCAAGGTGAGTCTTCAGAATGGATTGCGCACACAGTATAATTGGATTAAAGAACAAATGGACAGTAACCATGAATAAGTCAACAGCTCTTATAGTTCTTACATGTGATAATTATTCTGATTTATGGCCCATGTTCATAGAGTTTTCAGAAAAATATTGGCCTGATTGTCCATATGATAAATATTTCATTACCAATAATAAGGAAATACCGGAATCGTCGTTTAACAGCATAAAAATAGGTAAAGATGATAGTTGGTCGGATGGATTATTAAGAGCAATCGTGGAGTTAAAACCTAAATACGATTACCTCTTAATTACATTAGAAGATAGTCCACTTATTGACTATGTTGATCAAAATAAATTGAATGTAATTACAGATGCGTTTCTTAGTGCTAAAGGAAACTTTCTTTCTCTTTTTACTCAGCATAATATGGGAAAGCCAACGCGCAAGTTCAACGAGTATTTTGGTATAATAGATAAAGGGTCATTGTACAGGCCTACTTGTGTTTATTCATTATGGAAAATCTCAGTTTTAGAAGATTTATTGATCAGAGAAGAAAATGCGTGGGATTTTGAGAGATATGGATCGGTGAGAAGTGATAAATACGATGACTTTTTTATGGTTTATAATAATTTTTTTATAATGTCAAATACTGTGATCAAGGGGAAATGGTTAAGGTCGGAATATAAAAAGATCAAAAAACTTGGATATAAGCCAAATATCATTGATCGGGAGTTAATGTCCATGAAGGAAGAATTCTTTTTGAAGACATATACCCTTATTTTTATAATCTTGAATAAATACGTCCCAATACCCTGGAAAATAAGAAGAAGAGTCATATTCAAATTGAAAGGATATAAATATGTTGAAACTATAGCGAATGAATTCAAAGGCCAGTAAAATCGTTAGTTTACCAAAAATCTTTGATCCCAGAGGGAGTTTGAGTTTTTTTGAAAACAGTAATCAAATACCTTTCGATATAAAAAGGACTTATTGGATTTATGATGTTCCTGGAGGTGAAAGCAGGGGTAGTCATGCTTTCAAGGAGTCACACGAGTTCATTGTCGCGCTAGCGGGTAGTTTTGACGTTATTTTGAATGATGGAACCGGAGAAATTAAATATAGCTTGAATAGATCTTATTATGGATTGTATATACCGAATATGTTATGGAGAAGGATGGAAAATTTTTCTACAAATTCCTTGGCTTTAGTTGTTTCATCAGTACCATATGATGACTTAGATTATATAAGAGATTTTGAAGAATTTAAGATGGTTCGAAATGGAAAAAATTAGTACTGTATTTGATTGCGCTTTGATTGATATGTCCAAGGTTCATAATGAAGCGGGAAATATTACAGTTGTTGAGAATGATAAAAACATACCCTTTGATGTCAAAAGAGTCTATTATTTATATGACATCCCTGGAGGAGAGTCACGAGGAGGCCATGCGCACTTTAAATTGGAACAGTATATAATTGCGGCTAGTGGGAGTTTCGATGTGAGATTAGATGATGGTAAAAACACGAAAGTGTTCACATTGAACAGACCTTATTTGGCGCTTCACGTTATTCCTGGATTGTGGCGCGAGCTTGATAATTTTTCCTCAAGTTCTATTAGTTTGGTTTTAGCATCGGATAAATATGATGAAGGTGATTACATTCGAGATTATAGAAAATTCTTAAAGTTTAAACGTTAATGGCAATTATACATTCTCTTTCAGACGTACAGTCGTTAAATATTGGAGATAACACAACGGTTTGGCAATACTCTGTAATATTGAAAGGTGCGGTTATCGGAGATAACTGTAATATTAATTTTAATGTGTTTATTGAAAATGATGTATTAATTGGAGATAATGTGACGGTTAAATGTGGGGTTTGTTTATGGGATGGGATTGTAATAGAGGATAACGTTCAAATTGGACCAAATGTAACTTTTACAAATGATAAGTATCCCAGAGCTAAGCAGCCCTTCGAATTGCAAAAAACCACTATACAAGAAAATGTTTCAATAGGTGCTGCGTCGATAATATTAGGTGGAGTAACAATTGGTAAAGGTGCCATGATTGGAGCTGGAAGCATTGTTACAAAAGATGTCCCTGAATACGAACTTTGGTTAGGACAACCTGCGAAATTTATAAGAAAAATTGAAAAAAATTAAGTTTTTAGATTTACAAGAAATCAATGCTCAATATAATGATGAGCTGAAAGAAGCTGCGAACAGAGTTATAGATTCTGGATGGTATTTATTGGGCAAGGAGTTAGATTCCTTTGAAACTAACTATGCTGAATTCTGCGGAACAAAATTTTCTATTGGCGTGGCTAATGGATTGGATGCGTTGCGTCTGATTTTCAAGTCATATATAGAATTGGGTGTTATGGAAAGAGGAGACGAAGTTATTGTTCCTTCTAATACATATATAGCATCGGTTCTGGCAATCTCGGACAATGATTTGGTTCCTGTATTTGTAGAGCCGAATTTATCAACATACAATTTAGACGCGAACAATATTGAAGGAGCAATTACGCTTAAAACTAAAGCCGTCTTAACTGTTCATCTTTATGGTCAGAACTCCATAAATCAGCAAATGCTATCAATTTGTGAAAAGCACGGTTTAAAGTTGATTGAAGATGCTGCACAATCTCATGGAGCTATATGGAATGGTAAAGTTTCTGGATCTTTAGCTGATGCAGCTGGGCATAGTTTTTATCCTGGAAAAAATTTGGGCGCTTTGGGTGATGCGGGTGCAGTAACAACGAATGATGCGAAACTAGCAGAAGTCATAATGGCATTACGGAACTATGGTTCACATAAAAAATATGAGAATATTTATCAAGGTCTAAATTCAAGATTAGATGAAATTCAAGCCGCTTTCTTAAATGTAAAGTTAAAATATATTCAAAGAGATATTTCCGAAAGAAGGCGTGTGTCTAGCTATTATTTGGAACACATTAAAAATCCAGCGATAATTCTTCCTCATGTACTAAATGATGAGGGACATGTGTGGCATTTATTTGTAATAAGAACATCTAAAAGAGACGAGCTACATAAGTACTTGTTCGACAACAATGTGGAAACAATAATTCACTATCCTATTGCGCCGAACAAGCAAAAGTGCTATGCCAAAATGAATATTAGAACTTATAAAGTAGCTGAGCAAATTCACGATGAAGTCCTATCACTACCCATTAGCCCAACGTTATCGCCTAATGAATTAAAAGTCATTGTTGATTTGATAAATACGTTTTAAACTAAATGAAAAAGAAAATTTGGCTAGTAAATGCAGGTGCAATGCCGCCAAAACATGAAGTCCGTATTCAAACATTAAAACGTGCGCAGTATTTAATAGAGGCAGGTTATGATGTTACTGTTTTTGGAGGTAGTTATCTACATAACACATCTATAAATTTAATTACGGACAAAAGGAAATTCTTAGAAGCAGAATATGACGGAATAAAGTTCATTCATATTAAAACGAATAATTATTCCGGAAATGGAATGATGCGTTTCTATAATTTAACGCTATTCCATTTCCGCTTATTTTTCTTGTCTAAAAAGTTTGTGAAACCAGATGTAGTTGCTCAGATGGCTGCGGTTCCATTTGGTAATATTTTATATTATGTCGCTAAAAGACATAATGCGAAGAACATTGTTGATGTAGTTGATTTGTGGCCCGAGTCGTTTGTTAACTATGGATTAATTTCGAAAAGCAACCCTATTACGAAATTCGCGTATTGGGCAGAAAAATGGCTGTATGAGCGTGCTGACGAGATTGTTTTTTCAATGGAAGGAGGAAGGGACTACGTAATAAATAAAGGATGGGATACAGGCTCTGGTGGGAAAATAGACCTTAACAAGGTTCACCATATCAACAATGGTGTTGATCTTTCCGATTTTAATAAAAACAAGAAGTTATACAAAATAGATGATGCTGATTTAGAAAACGATGCTCTGTTCAAAGTGGTGTACTTAGGATCTATTCGATTAGCGAATAATTTAAAATTATTAATTGACGCAGCGGAATTACTAAAGGACCATAAGAATATCAAGTTTCTGATTTATGGAGATGGTGATGACCGAGACCATCTAGAGAATTATTGTAAAGACAATGGATTAAACAACATTGTGTTTAAGCAAAAATGGATTGAAATGAGGTACGTACCTTATGTGTTATCACAAAGCTCACTTAATATATTGAATTATCAGCCTAGCCCTATTTCGATATACGGCGGTAGCCAAAGTAAATCCTTCCAATACATGGCAAGTGGTAAACCAATTTGTGCTAATATAAATATGGGTTATTGTCCTATCACTAAGTATAAACTTGGAATTTCGCAGGACTTTAATTCATCAGAGGAATATGCCAATGCTATATTATCCTTTGTGAATTTGAATTCAATAGAATATGCAGAAATGTGCGAGAATTCTAAGAATGCGGCGAAAATGTATGATTATAGGAAACTAACTTCACGCTTTGAGAAATTGTTAAAATAGATTATTGAGCGCGTGAAATTATTCTTCGAATAATAGCCCAATAAATTCTAAAACGGAATATATTTTATGCTTTTTAATTCAATTGACTTCGCAATTTTCCTGCCAATTGTCTTTGTCTTATATTGGTTTGTAGCTAATAAAAGTTTAAGACTTCAGAATGGTTTATTGGTTATTTCTAGTTATTTATTTTATGGCTGGTGGGACTGGAGATTCTTGTCTCTGATAATTTTTAGTTCTGTTGTGGACTATTGGATAGGTCGTCTACTGATAGATACTGATAATCAAATAAAGCGAAAAACCTTACTTTGGATAAGCATAATAATTAACCTGGGGTTACTTGGATTTTTTAAGTATTACAATTTTTTCTTAGACAACGTCATTACGGCGTTTTCCTTTTTTGGAGTTGGAATATCGGGCAGGTCGTTAAATATTATTCTTCCTGTAGGGATAAGTTTTTATACATTCCAAACACTGAGCTACACGATAGATAATTATAAAGGAAAAATTAAACCAACAAAGGATTTTATTGCGTTTTCTGCATTTGTGAGTTTTTTCCCCCAATTGGTAGCAGGACCGATTGAAAGAGCGTCAAATCTGCTTCCCCAGTTTTATGGAAAAAGAGAGTTTGATTACAAAAAAGCAGCCGACGGTATGCGTCAAATACTATGGGGTTTATTTAAGAAAATTGTCATAGCGGACAATTGTGCTGAATATGCAAATCAAATTTTTAATAATTCGATTGACATGAACGGTAGTACTTTAGCGCTGGGTGCTATTTTCTTTAGCTTTCAGATATATGGAGACTTTTCGGGTTATTCTGATATCGCTATTGGGACCTCAAGACTTTTTGGATTTAAATTGAAGCAAAACTTCGCGTTTCCGTATTTCTCGAGAAATATTGCTGAGTTCTGGAGGCGATGGCACATCTCGCTATCAACTTGGTTTAGAGATTATTTATATATTCCATTAGGTGGTAGCCGAGGTGGGACTTGGTCGAAAATTAGAAATACCTTTATTATATTCATTGTAAGTGGATTTTGGCATGGAGCTAATTGGACTTTTATTTTTTGGGGATTAATAAATGCTGTCTTATTTATACCGTTGCTACTACTTAATAAAAACAAGGAAAATACAGTTGTAATCGTTAGAGCTAATTACTTTGCAAAAATCAGGGACTTTATTAGGATACTTTTCACTTTCAGTCTAACAACGATTGCTTGGATATTTTTTAGATCTGAAAATATTGGACATGCTTTTGAGTATGTCTCAGAAATGTTGTCAAGTTCTTTCTTTCAAGTGCCTGTTTTTCGATCTGGTAAACCAGAGGTTGTGATAACTATATGCTTGCTATTATTATTCGTGATTATCGAATGGTTTGGTCGATATAACTTGCATGCATTGGAGAACTTATTTGGAATTAAACCAAGGGTAGGAAGATGGTTGACATACATGGCAATCATTATATTGATTTTATTCTTTCAAGGACAAGGACAAGAATTCATCTATTTTCAATTTTAATTATGCTACAGTTTCTTAAGCACATTGTTTTGTTTTGTTCGTTAAGTCTGATAGCTATAGGGTTGGGTGGTACGATGCTATTTGCTATTTTAGAAAAGCAGGATACACAGCCTGTTTTAATTCAGAAGAAAATCGCCTTTTTTAGAATTGATACGGGAAAGTTGAACATTGTAATAGCGGGTGATTCACGAGGAGAGAAGCAGATTATACCAAAAGTTTTTGAAGATAATTTCGATTGTAATAGTTTTAATATTAGCGCATCGGCAAATGATTTGATTTCAACTGTATATTCAATAAATGAGCACTATAATTATCCTAATGCGGAAATAATATTTGTAATTTCTGCTAGCAGCTTCCAAATAAATGATGGTGCTTTAGATCTTGGCTATTTATCCTATTTCGGATTATCAAAATTAGGAAATGTTAGCAAATTGAAACTTTTTTATGGTAAATACTCTGGTCTTTTCTCCCTAATTAACAGAACTATTATAAACCAGGTTGTAGGTAAATTTGAGCTTACTAATCAATCGAATTGGCGGGAGACTAAGGGCGTTTCTCTGAGTGATGGAAAAATTAATAATTCCTTGCCTTATACTGATGGCATGCTGAAGAGTCATCCATGGTACAAGGATATATCTATTAATGGCTATAGAAATGAATTATTTAATGAAGCTTTTTCTATGATGGGTAAGTCAAAACATCGCTTTATCATTATACAGCCCCCAGTGAGCAAATATTTTCGAAATGCAATAGAAGGATCATCTATCGAAACAATGGAATATAATTACTCGAAGTTATTAAAAGATAAGGCTGAGGATTATCAGAATGTTAAAATCCTAGACTTTTTTACGAACGATATAGAGAGTTTAGTAGATTCTATGTATTATGATCCACAACACCTTAACACAAGTGGAGCTCGAATCTTTTCAAACGAGTTAACACGATTTATCAAGTAAGAAATATATTTTCAGGAGTTCTTTTTAGGACATGCTGAAAAGGCGTCGGTATGAAAGAACCAAATTGTATTTTCGCACACTAAAGGAAATTTTAAAAAGTAAATAAGTATGATTAAGAGCATTATTAGTGAGATAGTTGTTTCGCAATTGAGAGAATTAATTGAGACGTTACAGGCTGACGAACAATTCGAGGTAAATGAGAACACAATCCTTTTTGGAAACGGATCAAGTATAGACTCACTTAGTTTGGTTTCACTTATTGTTGATCTGGAAATGGTTTTTTCTGATGATCATGAATTCGATCTTTCTTTAACGGATGATAGGGCAATGACTAGGGAAATTAGTCCATTTGATAATGTAAATAGCTTAGTAGATTATATCAATGAATTGATAAATGAGTAATTATCATAAAATTTATTTAAAAAATGTATAAGGATAAAACCGTACTAATTACTGGAGCAAGCAGAGGTGTTGGGCTTGCATTAGCAAAATATTTTATAAGCAGTAATGCTCGAGTGATTGGCATTAGCAGAGGCTATTCTGAATTTAAGCATGTAAATTATAGCCATTTCGCTGTTGATATTGGTGATCCTGAGGCAATAAAGAATAGCTTTAGAAAGGATATTGGTAAACAATTTAAAAGAATTGATATTGTTATTAATAATGCTGCTGTAATGACTTCGCAATACTCTATGATCATGCCAATAAAAAATGCGGTGGATATGGTTAATATTAATTTATTAGGGGTCTTCTTTGTTTCTCGGGAGGCAGCTAAGTTAATGCGATCAAAGGACCCTGGAAGAATCATTAATATCGGTTCTATGGCATCCAGCCTTGAGCCCGTTGGAGATGCTGTTTATGCAGCTACAAAGGCTGGAGTTATAAGTCTTGCTAATGTATTGGCAAAGGAATTATCTTCGATGAATGTTACGTGTAATTCTTTGGCTATAACAGCTATCGAAACAGATATGCTTAATTCTCATTCAGCTATAGCAAAGGTTAAAATTGCTCAAATAATTAGTGATTTACCTATACCAAGAATGGCGACAAATGAGGACATTTTTAATGTTGTTGATTTTTTTGCGTCAGATCGTAGTTCATATATAACCGCACAAACAATTTATCTTGGAGGGATTAATTAATGATGATCTGTTTAGAGTGCAAAATGGTTTGTTCCCGTCAAACACCTATTTTTTAAAAAGTAGTTTAAGTAGAGATTGTATAATTATTGATCCCGGTCTTGATAAAATTGCAATACAAAAGAAGTTAGTGGAGCTGAGTCTTAATCCAATAGCAATAATGTCTACTCATGGCCATTTCGATCACATAGGAAGTGTGTCGTATTTCAAAGTTAAATATAACATACCGTTTTATTTGCATAGGTCGGATGTGAAACTAAGCAAATCGGCTAATTTTTTTCTGACAATTGCGAAAATTCCAATTCAAATCGACACACCAATACCGGATGTGATTATTGAGGGTAAAGAGCAAACTATCACTATCAATGAGTTTAAACTTGGTGTTTATAATCTACCTGGACATTCTGCGGGTAGCTGTGTAATACAGAATGAGAAGTATTTGTTTTCTGGGGACATAATGTATAAAAAGGGGTTAGGATTGAATAATTTTCCAGGTGAGGATAAAATCAAGCTTAAGTCGTCTATCCACGAGATTTTCAGACTATTCGAGAACGATAGTCTAATTTTACCGGGGCACGGAGAATTCGAATACTTGGGAAATATTGCACAAAGCAATCAAGATCTAATTAGATTCTTAATGTAAAGTTTATTATGGAAGATTACGGAATAGGGATTTTGGGAGCAAGTCATTACTTGCCAAAGAAAATACAGACTAATGAAGAATTGTGTAATACAATGACGGATGTAAATCCTGAATGGATTATATCAAAAACAGGAATCAAACGTCGCTATTTGGCGGGTGAATTAGATTCTTCTTCGAGTATGTCAACGAGTGCCGCAAAAAATCTTCTGGAGAAGACAAAATTATCTCCTGAACAAATTGATATAATAATTGTCGCTAGTTTCTCTCCGGACTATATGTTCCCACCGGTTTCTGCCAAGATTCAACAAAATCTTGGCGCCAAAAACGCGCAGATTATTGATATTAATACTAATTGTACAGGATTTGTTACGGCTTTAACTTTGGCTTCAGATAGAATGAGAGTTGATCATACCTTAAAATACGCTCTTGTCATAGGCGTGGAACTTCATACTCGGTTTATTAACCCAAGGGATAAGGAAACAGCCATTTTCTTTAGTGATGGCGCCGGAGTGGCCTTACTAGGCAAAGTAGAGAAAGACAAGGGAGTGATTAATTCAAATTTCTTAACCGATAGCTCTACTTATGAGGCGGTAAGATTTAGAGGGGGGGGGTCGAGTTTTCCTCTTGTAAATAGATTATTTGATCCTGGAATTGATTTTATTGAAATGAATGGTTTGGCAACGTGGAAACAGGCTATTACAAATTTACCTAAGGTAATTAAGCAACTTCTGATTAAATCTGATTTGAAAATCGAAGATGTTGATTTTTGTATATTTCATCAGGCTAATCTTAATTTGATTCACTATGTAATGGCAAAGTTGAAAATACCACTTGAAAAAACCTATACTAATGTTGAAGAAATCGGCAATACCGGATCTGCAAGTGTAGGTATAGCATTAAGTGAGGCAATTGAAAAAGGGAAAATAAAACCAGGGCAGACTGTGCTTTTCGCAGCTGTAGGTGCTGGATTTAATTTTTCCGCAAGTTTGTGGAAATTCATTTAAACATATATCCTCAATAAATTATCGATGAAAAAGTATCATGAAATTCATGTTGGTCAAAAGGAAATACTTACACATACAATTACGAAAGAAGATATTGAAAAATTTGTTGACTTAACGGGGGATGACAATAGGCTTCATGTTGACGAAAGTTACGCTAGCAAAACGCAATTTAAAAAACCTGTAGTTCATGGTATGCTTGGTGCATCATTCATTTCTACTATTATTGGCACTAAGATACCAGGTGATGGTGCTTTATGGTTTTCGCAATCGCTTAATTTTCTATTACCAGTTAGAATTGGTGATGTGTTACAGGTTAGTGCGGAGGTGATAAAAAAGTACGATAAGGAGAACATTATTGAACTCAATACTGAAATATCAAATCAAAACAGGCAAATAGTTACCAAAGGTGTTGCAAAAGTTAAGGTAATTGCTATGGAGGCTGAAGCAGTTGTAAATGAAGCCGAAAATGAATATCTAACTAAGGTTGCTCTGGTCATTGGTGGAACAGGAGGTATGGGTAGATCAACATGTCTTCAACTAGCTAAAGATGGATTTGATATCATTATTCATTACAATAAAAACAAAACCGCAGCCGAAGAAATTAAAAAGCAAATTGAATCATATAGTCAAAGAGCTATTATTATCAAAGCAGACATCCTTAACGAAGTCGAAATAAAATCGATGGTAAATAAAAGTGTTCGTGTTTTTGGAAAAATAGACGTGTTTGTTAACTGTGCGGCGGCAGTAATTCCTAACATAAAAGTACGAGATTTAGTATGGCATGATTATATGCAACAGCTAGAAATAAATATTAAGTCCACTTTTTTGATTATCCAAGAGGTTTTGCCCCAGATGGTAGAAAATAAATTTGGAAAAATAATTACAATAGGAAGTTTAGCATCAGATAGGCCTAATGATCAATGGTCTCACTATATCACTGCTAAATCAGCATTAGTGGGTTTGACAAAATCATTAGCTGTTGAGCTAGCGCCTAAAGGAATTACTGTAAATATGGTTACACCAAGCTTAGTACAAACTGAGCTTACTGCAAATATTCCCGAAAAAACAAGACTTCTTACGGCTTCTAAAACTCCTCTTAGAAGATTGGCAACGGTAAATGATGTAGCTGGTGCAATTAGTTTTTTGGCATCTGAAAAAGCAGACTTTTTAACGGGAGAAAATATACGTCTAAATGGCGGACAAATAATGATATGATCGACTTAAAATACACGGAAATATTACAAGGGAATAAAGAATTTGCGAGAAAGTCTTTAGGCAAAGCGCATAATATAGGAATTCTATCAAATGTAACAGTAAATCCAATTAAGGAGATTTTAGAGTATAGTTGTAGGGTCAATAATATTGAACCATTAGTAAGCATAGGGAATTTTGATAATATCGTTCAGGATTCAGCCAACTTTGAGAAAAAAGATACTGTTATTGTCTTTTATGATACCTTAAATATTGTAGATAATATATCAGATTACTTCGAGGATTTGTCAGATGAAAAGTATCAGCATTTAAAGCTGAAATTTATATCGGAACTTTCAATTATTTTTGATAATTTAAAGGAAACACCTTCAGTTATCTTTAATGCTTTTTCGGATGCCTATTTTCCGGGAAATGTTATAACAAAGACAAAAATAAGTGATTTTGTTAGTGAATTGAACAAGTATTTGCATGATCATTCTCCAAATAATTTTATTATTGTAGATATTACAAAAATATACTCTGATATAGGTCTTAAACTGGCTATTGACACTAGATTTTATGCATCATCAAAGGCGCCATACACTGTTCTATTTTTTAAGAGTTATGTGGATATAATTCAGAGTATAATTTCAAGAAACTGCGGTAAGTTAAAAAAGGCGCTAATTTTTGATTGTGATAATACGTTATGGAATGGAATTATTGGAGAGGATGGAATAGAGAATATTGACATGAATGCCTCAAGTAAAAAGGGTGCTATCTACAGAAAAATACAGCAATTAGCGGTCTATTTAAGTAAGCGAGGTGTAATAATTGGACTTTGTAGTAAAAATAACGAGGCTGATGTTTTGAATGTTTTAAGAAATCATGAAGACATGATTTTAAAAGAAGAGCATGTGATAATTTCAAAAATTAATTGGTTGGATAAGTCGAATAATTTAAGGTCAATTGCTTCTGAATTGAATATCGGCTTGGACAGCCTTGTGTTTATTGATGATTCATCATTTGAAGTTAATCTAATAAGAGAACTATTACCTGAAGTATTGACTCTTCAAGTACCCGAAAGGCTAAGCGATTATTTAGATTATGTTTCGGGTCAAGTCAATAAAAAGTTTGATCTATCGATGAATCTGGAAGATCAAAATAAAACACGGATGTACAAGGAACAGTTTCAAAGAGAAACAGTTAAAAAATCGTTTGTATCGATAGAAGAATATTTGTCAACATTAGAAATTGAGATAGAAATCTCAAAAGACATCGAAAGGAATATTCCACGTATTTCACAACTAACGCAAAAGACTAATCAATTTAATTTAAATACATATAGATATACAGAAAATCAAATCGAGGAGATGATGCATTCAAGTGATACTATGGTTTTTAATATGTTTGTCAAGGATAAGTTTGGCGAAAGTGGATTGACAGGCGTATGTATTGTGAGAACGGATGAACAGAATGCTATTATCGATACACTGTTGATGAGTTGTAGAATAATTGGACGTAACATTGAAAACGCATTCATTAATACTATTATCAATGCTTTGAAAGAGATGAGATTCGAACAGTTACATGCGAGATTTACACCGTCTAGCAAAAACTCTCAAGTGGCGAAATTTTACGATACAATGGGTTTTACAGTCATTAGTGAAAATCACAAACACAAAGAATATAATTTAAACTTAGCAGAGGCTAGTACTAATAAAGTTGAATACATTAAGGTAACTGACGAAATCAATAATAATTTGGAATAATGATTAATAGTAGAATAAAAACGGTAATGAGTACTGTGTTTGATGTAAGTACAGATATAATAGATGAGAATTGTTCTAGTGACAGTTTGGATAACTGGGACTCTATAGGTCATCTAAATTTGATTTTAGCACTTGAAGAAGAGTTCGGGATAAGTATTCCCGATGAAGAGGTAGGGGATATTGTTAATTACAAACTTGTAAAGTTAATTGTTGATGAGCTACTCGGATAGTATTTCGTATTTTTTATCAGAATTTAAAGTTAATCAAGATAAAACTGCGGTAATTTGGGAAGATGTCTCATATAGCTATAGAGATATTTTAGATAAAATAGACTCGTGGCGTGTTAGTTTAAAGAACATAGGAGAAGGCTCTAGAGTTGGTTTAGAAAGCGACTTTTCTCCAGTGACAATTGCGATATTGTTCGTCTTGATCGAAAGAAATGCAGTTGTGGTGCCATTCGATATACACCAAGGCGAAAAAAACAAGCAAAAAAAAGAAATTGCTCAGTTAAATTATCTAATTCGTGTAGAGTCAGAGTCGCAAATAATTGTTAATGAGGTATTGAGTAATAATAGTGTTAATCCTCTATATGCTACAATTAAGGAAAGACTCGTTCCTGGTCTGGTATTATTTACGTCGGGCTCTTCTGGCAAGCCAAAAGGAGCTCTGCATGACTTTTCAAAGCTATTAGCGAAGTTTACCGTTAAACGCAGAAAATCACTGCTCACTATTAATTTTTTATTGTTTGATCATTGGGGAGGCTTAAATACGTTGTTTCACATTCTTTCGAATAATGGGACGATTATAATTTTAGAGAATAGAACTCCAGATTATGTGTGTGGCCTAATTGAAAAGCATCAAGTAGAGCTCCTTCCAACATCGCCAACCTTCTTAAATATGATGGTGATTAGTCGTGCTTATGAAAGACATTCTCTAAGTAGTTTAAAGTTAATAAGCTATGGAGCAGAGCCCATGCCAGAAACTCTTCTGAGTCGATTAAATTTATTATTTCCAGAAATTAAACTTCAACAGACATATGGTTTGATTGAGCTTGGCGTAATGCGTTCTCAATCCGAAAGTAATGATTCTTTATGGGTGAAAATCGGAGGGGAAGGATATCAAACAAGAGTTGTTGATGCTATGTTGGAGATTAAAGCTGATTCTGCTATGTTAGGTTATCTTAACGCGCCGAGTCCTTTTACAAAAGATGGTTGGTTTATGACAGGAGATTCGGTTGAGGTTAAAGATGATTATTTTAAAATTCTAGGAAGAAATTCAGAAATAATTAATGTAGGCGGTGAGAAAGTTTTCCCGCAAGAAGTTGAAAATGTTATTCTCGAAATACCTGAAATCGAGGATGTAATAGTGTTTTCTGAAAGTAATTCGTTAACGGGAAAAATAGTTTGTGCCAAAATAAGATATATCGGATCTGAAACTAGATCAGTAGTGGTGAAAAAAGTCAAAACACATTGCCGTTCTAAATTGGAATCTTTCAAAATTCCAATAAAGATTTCTCTTGTAGAGAATACGTTTGAGTCGGATAGATTCAAAAAAAACAGAAGAGATTTTAAATCATCCATTTAATATTAGAGTTGATGCATATGACGTTTTTTGTCATTAAGTGTCTTCTCATTACAACAATAACTGTGGAAATAGTTTAATAATTATTATGGTAAAATTTAGATTGGCTCAACGAGAGGATATTAATCAATTAGTGGATATTCACATTGAAAGCGGTAAGGGTCAACCTGGAGGTTTTATGTATAAACTAGGGTATGCATTTATGAGAAAATATTATGCGATTTTACTTAGTGAAAAAAGTAGTCTTGTAATACTCGCTGAAGACGATGATGGTTTAATTTACGGGTTTTGTTCCGGTACATTAAATGTTTCTGAGCATATTCAGAAACTAAAAAGGAATCGATTTGCCTTGTTTTTTTATGTATTTCCTGAACTGTTAAGAAGTCCCAAGTTATTTTCTGAAATGTACAAACGGTATAAACATTTAAATAATAATAATTCAATAAAATACAATAATAAAGAGGGAGTAAGGAATGAATATTGGGTTTGGAGAGATGATTGTGACAAGAGTTTGTCAACTCATTTATTTAAGACTTGGTTGAACATCGTATTTTCATTTGGATACGATTCTGTAAAAGGTGAAGTAGATTCGGTAAATAAGCACATCGTTGTTTTTCACAAAATTCTTGGTGCTAAAGTATTAGATGAAGTTAATCTACCAGATGGTAGAAAAAGGTATTTTGTCGAATATAAAAATGTTAAAGGGAAAATGAATTTTTAGGCAACACAAAAGGTTGATAACTAAGATCTAAAAATGGCGCATTGATATGACGGTTTTTTGAGCAAATTAGTTGTACGATAAGTTCGGAATAAAGCACTTTAAATGCCGCGAATGGAATAAAACATAACTAGTTATTTCGAATTCAGCAGAGAAGAAGGAATAACAAGGTGCATCTTAATAGAGTTCGAGTAGAATTTGATGAGCGAAGTTATGTTTTTAGGGAGTTGTAAAAAAAGATAACATAAATATTATGGGTTTAATTAGATTCCTATTGGCCATTTCTGTGGTCATAGCTCACTCAAGAAGTGTTTTTTGCTAATTCTACGGTTCCATATCCTTGAACTGTTTTTGTGGCTGAATTGGAAATAATATGGTCTAAATAACCTAAAAATAAAACGGAATCTTTTCTTTTTGAGATTGTATTAAGGGTATTGAATTTAGGTTTTGTCTATAAATTATTCTGCATATAGCTTGTGAATACGTGGGTATAACAATATATGACTTGAGAAATATCAAGTGATTAGGTATAAAAACACGTTAATTATAGAAATCCTACAATGTAAAACCCTGTGCTACAGTATTTAGATGGAATTATTTTTGAAAAGACTACGGACTGTAGTCGAAACAACAATAATAGTTTTAACTAGTTGTTTGAGAGTAGACACTACCTAATCATCCCAGCGGCAACCGTTTCATTCGTTGCCTCATCTACTAGGATCAGGGACCCTGTAACGCGATTTTGATTGTACTCGTCTGCGAAGATTGGCTTCGTGGAACGAATCTTTACACGGGCGATATCATTCATCTTAATATCCTTGTCTTCTTCTAACCTGTGAAGGGTGTTGATATCCATCTTATACTGAATCTCAGTAATCATGGCACGTGCATCTGCGGTGGTTTGTTTAAGGACATATTTCGCACGTGGACGTGGTGGCGTAGCATTGAGCCAACAAAGCATGACATCCAGATCTTGCTGGCCTTCTGGGCGGTTTTCACTGCGCACCAGCATGTCTCCGCGACTGATGTCGATATCATCTTCTAAAGTAATGGTTACAGACATTGGCGGAAAGGCTTCTTCTAGTTCTCCGGTGAGGGTGTGAATACCTGAAATGGTGCTTTCTAATCCTGATGGTAGTGCAACTACTTTATCTCCTTTCTTGAAGATACCACCTGCAACGCGGCCTGCATAACCGCGAAAGTCGTGGTATTCGTCACTGTGTGGACGGATGACGGTTTGTACAGGAAAACGGCAATCACGTAGGTTGTAATCTGCAGAGATGTGCACGGTTTCAAGATTGTGTAGTAGGGTGCCACCCTCGTACCAGCTCATCTGCTCACTGCGGGTAACAACATTGTCGCCATGGAGGGCAGACATGGGGATGAAGCGAACATCCTGTACGTTT
>Ga0233438_10001132_pt1 | contig 30257 bp, 27 predicted proteins | sample SI_123_September_FD_182720 | JGI IMG/M metagenome (GOLD analysis project Ga0233438, IMG submission 182720) | Seawater microbial communities from Saanich Inlet, British Columbia, Canada - SI_123_September2016_10_MG | ecosystem: Environmental > Aquatic > Marine > Inlet | place: Canada: British...
GTTCATCCTCAAGCAGAAAATTAAGCACATTTTTGCTTACAGAATGGACCGATTATTTCGCAGCACCATCGATTGCCTTGCTACGGTGGAAGAATTAGATGAATTTGGCATAGGAATACAATTCTGTGAATCAGGTGGGCAACCTCTTGATTTGTCTTCAGCTGTAGGTAGAATGCTCATTAAATCTTGGCAGCTTTTGGTGAGATGGAGAGGAATCTAATCAGTGAACGGGTCTGTATGGCAATGCAATATCTCAAGGAAACAGGTAGGCGGTATACTTACGACAAATACGGATGGGATATTGATGAAGACAACAACTTCATTGAAAATGAAAAAGAGCAGTATTGGATTGAATACATCAAAGTTCGATACTATGAAGATGGTATCACAGTGTCACAAATAGCAAGGGAACTAAACGAATGCGGCGTTCCAACCAAACGAGGAAAGAAGTGGTCCCACAAACAAGTTTCACGTATTTTGAAAAGACGTCATTCATCCACTGAGTAGGGATGTCATCCTACAATGAACTTTGTCAATACCCACCAATTCTTCATAACCCTTCGCCCCAACCTGTATTCATGCTCGGTAGAAGGCCTCCTCTCCCGATGCAATATTTGGGGTCCAAGTATAGGATTGGGGAACGGATATTAACGCAGATTAGCGGAAAGTGTTCAGAACAGAAACGATTCGTGGATTTGTGCTCCGGAACAGGTACAGTGGCCCTTGCAGCCGCAGATTCAGGATACGAAATTATCTGTAATGACTTACAACCTTATTCTGCCGCAATCTTGAAATCGATGTTTGTCGAACCGACTGCTTGTATCGATGATTTATTACAATCTCTTAATGGACTCGATGGTGACAAACATTTACTGGGCAAGGGCCGACAGTTTTTGGCTGAATCATTGGCAGAAGAATCATCGTATTTCGAAAAGTTTGAGGGAAATGACTGGCCTTGGGAGAAATACGCAAAATTCTGTAACGAGATAGAAATATCACGTGGTGATGAGGTCGACGATGGCAAGTATGATTTATTCAGCAAGTACTACCCAAACACTTACTTCGGAGTCAGGCAATGCTTGGAAATCGATTTCCTTAGAGAATACGCAGACAGTTGTACATCTCCTGCAAAGGCCCATGTTCTTGCAGCAACAATCTCAGCCATGACATATGCCGTTTCGAGCACGACTCATCTTGCACAGTATCTAAAACCGAAGAATCAATCGTCGGTTGAAGGTTTGTACAAGCGGAGGAAAATAGTCATCATAGATCTGGTTATACAGAGGCTTGAAAGACTGAGCGAGATGAAAAACCGACCCATTGCAGAGGTAGTTCATCAGATGGATTACCTTGAGGCTCTAGACATCTTAAATCTCGGACCTGATGATGTCGTTTATGTCGATCCGCCCTACTTCAAGGAGCATTACTCACGATACTATCACGTTCTCGATACGTTCTATCTCTATGATTACCCTGAACTGACATTCAATTCTCGGATTGATGATGTCACGGTTGGGCGATATAGGAAGGAACGGTTGATTTCTGATTTCGGAAAGAAGTCGAGGGTTAGGGGGGCATTTAACAACATCTTTGAGAAAATCAGCCAAAGCGGTTCAACGCTTGCACTCAGTTATGCCCAAACCTCTTTGGTCAGCCAAGAGGAGTTGATTTCGATGGCAGCCTTATTGGGGCTTAGGCTAATTTCCCATGAGGGATTTCTTATCATGCATTCTGGCCAAGGTCAACCGCGCAATCAGCAGGTAGAGGACTACTTGCTATTATTCCGCAGAAATTAATTGATAATTGCGGTCTAGGTTCATAATTTTAGGCAAATAATATCCTTTTTATACAATCAAGTATATCAGCAATCAGTTGTACCGCTCTTGCAGGGTGAACGCGTGGAGTTTGGTGGTTGGTGTGAAAATGATTTCGTGGAAATGAAACTCATCTTGGCGCAAAAGAACAGTGAAATTCAACAGTTTATCAAAAAGTATGCAGAATCCACCCTAACGTACAAACAGAAGTTTGCTCAGACATTCCCATACAACGGACGCAAACAAATGGAACCTGTGGAGATTCTCGTTGAGCACTTCCATACCGGCGAGGGGGTTATTTGCGACCCCTTTAGTGGCTCAGGAATATTTCCGCTTGTCTTTAGTAAATCTAGTAAGGCCTTTATAGCCTCAGAGTGGGATCTCGTTTGGAACCGTCTTTCGAATGCCCCTTGGAGGGTTCCCAAGGAAGAGGCTGAACTGGATCTCGCATATGCCGCCCTCATCGTCGCTTTGGAGTACAGATTGCAACCGCTCTATGAAACAACATGCACTTGCGGAACCACTCATCACTTCAAATACCTTGATTTTGATTTGGACCCTTTGAATTATACTAATCCAACCCTCCAAGATCGAATGGGCGAAAGAGGCGAAAATGTCATCTATAGAGGTGCATATAAATGTGATTGTGGAGCAGCGGAGAAACATTTCGATACATTTGATTCGGGCACGCTAGGCCGCGTCAATACGATACCCCTGAGTGATTTTGTGCAATCATTTTCGGAAAGTGTACTCCTAGAGAATAGCCGAATCAACATCACAGGGGTCCGCAGATATCACGAGCAATTTTCTCACAGATCTCTTGTGGCTCTTGGAATCATCAAGGAGGAAATACAGTCCTTGGAAGAACGATACACCGATGAAACGATACTATTTCTTGAGGATGTTATGTTGGGTTGTGTAGCCGTGGGCCGATACAAAGACTATCGTTCTTCGACTCAAAATCTGTACCATATCCCAGCGAATCGGTTGCGTGAGGTGAATCTGTTCTATGAATACAAAGAACGGTTTGTAAAGAGGAAGAAGAATCTGTTTGATGAATCATGTCCAAACGAATCAAGCGCAGAAAGTGTTCCAATCGAACTTTGCGATTATCGAGAGCTCTTCGCAAAACAAGACAAGGGGTCAGTTGAAATGATCTGCACTGATCCTACATGGGTTGACGGAGAACCCTACTTTGAACGCTCTCAACTGTATGCGCCTTGGATTGATCCCACTTACTCTTTAGAAGAAGAGACCGATCGGCTGAATGGTGAGATTGTTGTTACCAATTCGCCAAAAAGGGTAGACAAGAATGAACCAGAACAGTGGTACACCGATATTCATGAGTTCTTCGAGCGAGCACGAGCCCCTCTCATGGATTACGGGTTGGTGGTTCTTTATTGCGCTACAACTTCTAGTTCAGGTAGATTCATCACAGCCCTGAATTCGCTAAGCGCGGCTGCCAAGGCAGCAGGATTTGAACCAATGCGAAGAATGGCTGTCAATTTCGATGTCGACGACCCAAGCATGCGACAGGTAGCGGGTGCTACAAATATTCTCAAGGATGATACGCAGTTCTTCTTCGTAAAACTTCCTGACAAGTTTCGAAGGTGGTATTTACATGTAGAAGGAGAGCCCCCCATTGACTTGGACGAGATAGGATATGAAATTGCACAGCATCTGTTCATAAAATATCAAAAACCGTTCGCATATTCGGTATGGCGAGATGTGTTCAACCGACACGTGATTTCTGAGTACTCTCCAAGTAAAACTGAATTTGCAAACCAAACCTCCAAACTGGAAGCTCTCTTCAACAGGATTTGTCACCACGCGGAGTTCTCAAGCGGATACGTTACAAGAAGCGATGTGTCCTATGCGGAGGCCTTCAATCAGGGGGATCCATTCATACGAATGCGAAATTACTTGGAGAAATTCCTGAAGACAAAGGGTTCGCAACCATTCTCATACGAGGAACTTATCCAAGAAATTTCCAAATATGTAGATGAGGGTGACCGACAATTGTTGGCCAAACAAGAATACCTCGGGGCGCACTTGAATAAATTGATTAGATGGAGGTGCGAGTTAGCTGATAATCAATATGTCGCCAGAAAGCCGACTATGTTCAAACCCAAAACAGGTGCCAAGCATCCAAAACAACTTCTACCAGAAAAGAAAGGAGAGTACGACTATGTCGATTTCTGCGCGGATTTGCTTCGAAAGATGGGTTTCACAGATGTTGTACGCACCGTTGACATTGGAGATGAGGGGCGTGACATTGAAGCAACAGATCCACAAGGTCGTCCCGGTGTAATTGAGGGGAAACACTGGAAAGGCGGTGTTGGATCAGAACCTATTCAGAGAGTATCTACTTACGCACGAGCTGAAGGTAAAGAATGGTCCATGGCTTTTGCTAGTTCACATTTCACAGGTGGTCTAACGGGTGGGGAATTCTGGGCGAACAAACTTGGAGTGATTACCTACGGCGGTCTAGAAATTGATGACTTGATGAGGATGTACTGGCCGAACTACCCAAAGTGAGATCGCCATTATTTCTTAAATGAGGCTCGAATATAATTGGCCTGCTCTTCGTCGAATCCATACAGATGGAAGTAGCACTGGTCCAATTCATCCATCAGTTGTTGACGTTCTGTCTCATCCCAAACAAACGGGAGTCCAGTGTAGCCCATATCCTTCGCATATGCCTTCAAATCGTGAGATGTATAGGTGAGTTTCAGTACCCGTTCACTGATCCATTCGACCAACGTTTCTCCGTTGGTAAAATCTTCAACTTCGCCATATCGTTCCGGTGGGAATATTGGAAGTTGGGTCTGTAAAGTGTACGTCAGGTGTGTACCGGACATCTTCTGCCGACAAATCCAATCGAGTGCCTTTGAATTATAGTTTGCAAGTAAACAGTTGTTCTTCCGAACATCATCTACATCTGTAAGAATCATTTGGGCAGTATGCATGACTGCAGCCATTGGAAGCACACAAGCTATGACGGTTCGCTCATTCTTCGGCCCCGTGGCCTCCCTGAACGCCAATAGCCATTTGTGATCCCAATCTAAAGATTCCATTCGATTTTTCACATCACTTTTCTTCATCCAATAACTTGGTCTTGTGTCATAATCTGGATTGGCTAAATCTTTTGCTCCGGATTTCGGCCATACTCGTTCACCTCTGCCCACTTTTTTTGGATCAAAAGTACCGTATCGATGGTTGTACTGCCAAATCATCTTCCCTTCAATCGTCTTGATTCGAAGATGGCTTTTTCTTGTTGTAACATCATTGTTCTTGTTTCCTTTCTCAAACATGCGGAAGAAATTGATCCCCCAGGCATTTTTTTGCCTCATGAAGTATAATCCCTCCACAAGATTGGGCAATTCGCATATGCAATTGACAGGAGTTCATAACCGTCTTTCGTAGATGGTAGAATTATCGATCTGGAATTTGGGTTGAATCTTTTAAAATCGCTCCACTTAATTCTAAAATTCCCTTTGGCCCATGTATCTGGTTTAGAACCGTTCAACATCGAAGACACCATTGGGCCGCTATGGAATTTTTTGCTTCCAAAAGAAGTAAATGAGAAAACTGAGAATCTCTCATGAGAGTGAACATTGTTGAACAGGCGCTTGTTCTCAATGTCCAAGCAAGTCATCAACCTCTGTTCTGTAATCAATGGTTCAAAGAAGTTCTGATTATTCTTTCCTGTAGCGATTTTTGTAGGTATGATAAGAGAAATCAACCCTCCTATTCGAACCAAGGATTGTGAGAGTTCTGCGAACACAGAGTACAAGTTCACATCTCCACTCCCAGTCAGAGGATATTCTCCTGATTTGGTTAAGAATCTACTCATCTTTTCCGATGATGATTTGCCATTATCATGTGCCATTTTCAGATCCGGATTATTGGCCAATAGTTCTTCCCGAAGTTGGCCCCTTTGTTTCTGGTTGGTGATCTTTTCTGGCAGCAAATTTTCGTAAGGTCGGAAAAACTCACGGAGTTGGAATTTAACCCGCTCCCATGGGGGATTCCCAATCACTACATCGAATCCACCATGTGAGAAAATCTCTGGAAATTCAAGATTCCATTGGAATATCCCGTTCTTCAATATAATTTCTTTGAGTTTTGTCTTACTCATTTCTTTATCGTAGAAATTTTCTGCACTGGAATAATTTTGGTCCGATACATCCTTTTTTTTACACCATAGTAAGGAATTGCCACAACGAAAATTAGCCAAGAATTTGCCAATGCTGAGGTTAGGGCGGCCCGATTGTATCCAAGCTTGTGCAGCCAGAGAGAATAATGCTATTGGGTTCAAATCTGCCCCATGAATTTGTGTTTGAAAAACCTCTAAGAAATGTTCTTCTTGAGTTATTTTCACATTTTTACTTTCTTTGCGTGCGATATGACTCGCAATTGCAAGTAAAAAGGCACCATCCCCACATGCAGGATCGCAAATCATCAGTTTTTGCATAGATTGTGTGTTTCTGTTTTTACTTATTCTTGCAAGATGGGGGTCAAAGGACTGTTTCAAAGAAAAGTCAACCAATTTCCTTGGCGTATAGTATGACCCAGTGATTCGGCGAACACTACTCTGCTCATCTGACTTCACATCACCAATCGTTGATGCAACCCAATCAATAGACTGCAGTTCTTCTGTGATTTTCCCCAATGATTCCAAATCAACATTAGAAAATTCTTCCAATAATTGGGGCGTTATCGATATTCGTAATTCCTTGGCTTCGGGAGGGAGTTGTGAGTATAACTGATACTTCATCTGTAAAAGAATCGAGAGGGGGGCTCCTTGTGATGCCTCTTTGATTATCTTTAGTTGTTTATCGATGAAGGAATGAATCGTGTAAGTTGTTTTTCGCTTAGGACTTGAAAAATTTGGTGTCATAGTCTGTATGATTTTGCGCAGAAATATCACAGAAGATAAATTGTGCATTATGGTTCTTCGTGACGGAATTGGGATGGACGAGAGCCTCGGAGCGTCGATAGTTGCCAAGACCTCTTTCGTGAATTTTTCAACACCCTCCATTGTCATATCAAAGCACCCTATGTGAGGCTGAAAGGCGATAGTCTTTGAAGAATTGCGTTGAAAAAAATTCTAGGATGATGGAGTATAGGATTATGCGGGTTTTATGTGATTTACTCAAAAGTAATAATATATTACAAGTTGGTTGAAATAGTCCAAGGACATACCATGCGGCATGACTAAAATGATGCTATAATAATCCAAATTGCCACACCGACAAGTGAGGCGCCCAATGCGATATTCAGTCGCTTTGCGTTCTGTTGAGAACTGAACGTGCGTCGCAAAGCAGCGCCGAACCCAGCCCAAACCAAAACCGCTGGGTATCCAGCGAACGCGTTAAGAGTCACAAGCGCAACTTTCGCTGCGATTCCTTGTCCAAATAATGTACCCCATGTAGCCATAATTGCGAGGAAATGAATCCATGCCTTTCCGTTGACAAACTGCAACATTGCACCAGTAAGAAAGCCCAGTTGATCTGTGGTCTCGGTCTCTTCGAGTGGTTTCGTTTCAGATTTCGCAATCACATAACCAAGGTAGGCGATGTAAGTGGCCCCTGCATAAGTCAATAGATTGAAGAAACCTTGATTTGATTCGATGGCTGTAATAGCGACACCCACAATCACGCCAAGAACTGACCATCCTGTGAGCATACCAAGCGTAAGAGGAATCGTTGAGCGAAACCCGTGCTGAGCGCCGTGCGCTGCACATAGCATGTTGTTGGGGCCTGGTGTGAAACACATTGGGATGATGAATACGAGCAACGCAATCAGCGCACTTATATCCATTTTTATTCCTCGGCGAGAGAGTTTCAAACGTTCGCAAATCCACGCTCGATATCTGCCCATAGGTCTTCGATATCTTCGATTCCAATACTCATTCTAACATAACCTGGAACAAGACCTGCTGAATGACGAACGTCTTCTGGAATCATCATATGGCTTGAATTAAATGGGCATTCTACTAGTGATTCTATGCCGCCGAGACTTGTTGCTTCGTATATCATTGTCAGTCCTCTCATGAATGAAAGGGCGCTAGCATCTCCGCCTTTAACTACAAACCCAATCATACCAGTTCCCTTTGGTAGAATTTTTTTGGCGAGTTCATAATCATCATGGGATTTTAGAGTTGGATGGTTAACTTTCTCAATCATTGGATGAGCCTCTAGTCTAATTGCTAACTCTGCTGCGTTCTCACAGATTTTAGGCATTCTAACGTGAAGGGTTCTCATTCCTCTCTCGAGTAAGTAGCAATTATGAGGGTCAGAGCTTCCTCCGAAGTGGACTTTTCTGTGGAAAATATTCTCGATATGCTCTCTTGAGCCGACGACTGCCCCGCCAATAATATCAGAGTGGCCTCCAAGATATTTGGTAGTAGAATGTATTACTAAATCTGCACCCATAGAAAGAGGTTGACAACCCCATGGTGATGCGAAGGTATTGTCTATTATGCACAATAGATTGTGTTTCTTTGCGACTTTCACCATGGCCTCAATATCACAAACTTTCAAAACTGGATTGGTTAATGTTTCAATGTAGAGGGCTTTGGTATTTGGTTGAATTGCGGCTTCATAAGAAGAGGGGTCCCTCATATCAGCCATTGATACTTCAATACCAAATCTTGGTAACTCTTCGGTTAGTAATCCATAGGTTCCGCCATATACATCTGTCGAAGCAACTATGTGGTCTCCAGAAGATAAAATTGTCAATAACGTTGTTGAAATTGCTGCCATTCCTGATGCGAATACTTCTGCATCTTCTCCGCCTTCCAAGGCGCACATCTTCTCACATACAGCCTCTGCGTTAACTGAGGTTAATCTTGCATAAAGCAGAGCGTGGTGGGCACCTGCTGCCCATCCCGCATACCTCTCATCTGTCAACTTGTATGTCGAGGATTGAAATATTGGAGTATTGACTGCATCGCCCACATGTTTTGTCCCTGAATGTACTGCTTTACTTCCAAAGCCTTTGAAATTATTTTCTGAATTATCTGACATGTGCCCTTCCCCTAAACCACCCAATAAATGGAGGGCTTTGAACGATGCGCCTATTTCGTTATTCTTCTTCTGAAGAATCTGGGCTTGCTCCGAGTGCTTCGACTATGATATTACCAATAAACAGAGAGCCCCCTCCGACTAAAATCCATACGCTCCAATCGACCATCCCTAAACTGAGACCTATCGCTGTAGCCCAAACTGGCTCGAGAGCATAAATCATTGCTGCTTGTACTGGGTGAAGATATCTTTGAAATAGACTCAGTACCAGTAAACAAAAGAAGGTACCTGCTATGCCAAGTAATAATATCGGTACAATTACGCCATCTGAAATTATTAAACTCCACTGCCCTGAATTAGTTCCGTCGCCTAAAGCAAATACAGTTATTATTGAACAGATTGTAACTACGATAAACGACGTTGTCGATATTCCTATTGGGTCTCTGAGCAGGGTTATTCTTTGAGTGAAAATAATATGAAGAGAGAATAACGCCGCGCAAAATACGGTCAATATTTCGCCTACTCCCCATGAAACGTGTGGTGGCCCTTCAATAAACCCCGCTCCAAAAGTAGCCAGTAGAACGCCTGCAATTAAGATTCTAGTCGGTTTTTTTCTAGCCAAGATTGTGGTAATTATAGCGGTAAATATAACATAAAGCGATGTTAAAAATGCTGATACTGAAGGATCTATATCGTCAAGGCCGACCATTTGAGTAAAGTAAGCCAAAAACATCAATGAACCTAATAATAATCCATCAATCCACAATATCTTGCTAGTAAGTGCCTTTCTAGCCTTAGGGAAAAATACCAATATCACAACACTTGCTATTGCGAATCTGGCTACCAATAATGCTGCAACAACACCATTTTTTCCAAATTCTATTTTTTCCGATTCTAAGTTGTCGAGCGCCTGCTTCATCCAAATGAAAGTTGCGCCCCAAACCAAAGTAACAACAAGAAGAGAATAAATTGCCTTACGTCTTTGTTCTGGTGACACGTTTTGAGCAAGAAAATCGGAGCCAGTAGATGTTGTACTACTCTCGCCCATGGTGTGGGCAAGTAAATTCACCGCATGAGCCTAATGGTTGTAATTTGTTAATATGCATTAATGTTCAACGCGAAGCCTCAAGAAGCGAGTCCCGTCTGCCCAGTACATGGCTAATGATGCGCGCTCTTGGGAGTTGCCAATCGATACTGGTGCAATACCAAAAAATGGCGCTGATTATGACGCTATTGTAGTAGGTGGGGGCCCAGGTGGTTCGGCGGCTGCTGGCTATTTAGCAAAGGGTGGAAAAAAGGTTCTATTCATCGAAAAGGGAGTATGGCCAAGAGACAAGGTTTGTGGTGACGCAGTCGGTGGAAAATCACTAGGCCATGTTAAAGATTTAGGAGTCAAGGACAAATTGGAAAAGACGCCTCATTTTCGAGTTACTGGAATTAAATTCTCATCTCCAAAAGGGCATACTGTTAGAGTTGCCTTACCAGAGGATGATGTCGAAAAAATGGAAGCAGGTTACTCGTTGCCAAGAATACAATTTGACCACTTGCTTTTCGAAGAATGTCAAAAACATGTTCGCGACGCTGGAGGTCATGTGATTCAAGGCGGAGATGTGAAATCGGTTCTCTTCGATGATGGAAGCGGTGGTAGCGACCCTGGAAAGGGCAGCAAAGATGCCCGTCACGCTGCTGGAATTACCGTTCAAATTGGCGGTAAAAAGGGAGAGGTGTTGACTTTTAATTCAAAGGAAATAATTGGGGCTGGAGGATACCGTTGCCCCGTTGCTAAAGCTTTAGTCGAAGATACTTATGAAGAAGCCATGGTTGACAGGACTCACTATTGTGGTGGATACAGAGAGTATTGGAGCAATGTCAAAGGCTGTACTGATAACTCTGGGGACATAGAAATTCATTTTGTTGACTCTGTTGTCCCTGGTTACTTTTGGCTGTTCCCTGTCTCAGAAGGAGTAGTAAACGTCGGAATTGGCATGGTTATGAGTTTAATGGATAAGCAAAAGAAGAAACTCAAGGCTATGCAAAAAGATGTTATTGCAAATCATCCTCTTTTCAAAGAACGTTTCAGTGATGCTGAAATGGTGCCTGGGAGCGCTAAGGGATGGCAGTTACCATTCGGTTCTCCAAGGAAGAAGGAGAAATTACAACCGAGAAGAAATACCATGAATGGAATAAGATTGGTTGGCGATGCTGCTTCGCTTGTCGACCCATTTTCAGGAGAGGGTGTTGGTAATGCATTAGTCAGTGGAGAAATGGCGGCAAGGCATATCATTGAACAAATTCCACATAATGTCTATCAAGATGAATTGTGGAGTGTTCTAGGACCTGAATTGAAAAATTCCTTCAACATGCAAAAATTAAGTCGTCGTAAATGGTTACTAAACTGGTTTGTAGGTAAAGCAAGTAAGAAACCGGTACTTCAAGAAATGATGACTGAAATGATAGCTAGCAAAGAAGCACAAGAAAGTCTGCATTCCCCTTGGTTTATGTTCAAAACACTAATGTTTTAGGTGATTTAATGGATAATAAACTAAGTGAAATAGATGCCGTTTTTCTAGATTTAGACGGTACGATTTACCTTGGTGGAGAATTGATTCCTGGAGCATTGGATTTCCTCGAAAGGTGTAAACAAAAAGGGATTAAGCGCTTCTTTTTATCAAATAATTCCAGTCGCTCTGTAAAACAGTACTTACTGAAACTCAACAGTCTAGGGATTCCAGCAACACCTGAAGATGTTTTACTTTCAACCCATGATTTGCTTTCTTGGTTAGATAATAACAACGTTACTGATACATGGTTAGTAGGTACTGGTGGAATGAAAGAAATGCTAGAAGATGCCGGCATCTCGACAGAAAGTGAAAAGCCGCAATTTGTAGTATTGGGTTATGATACTGAGATAAGTTATGATAAAATTTCCACTGCAAGCATACATCTTCATTCCGGTGTACCGCTAGTTGCCAGCCATCCTGACATGGTTTGCCCTTCTCCGGAAGGAGGGTTACCTGATGTTGGTGCCTATTTGGCCATGTTCAAAGCCACCACTGGTGTTGACCCAGTTCATATCACAGGTAAACCAAATCCAGGAATGATTCTTCATAAAATTGAGGCTTTGGGACTTGAACCGTCCCGGTGTGCCATGGTTGGAGACCGTTTGTATACCGATATCGCTATGGCTTCCAGAGCGAAATGTGTTGGAATTCTTGTACTATCAGGTGAAGCCACTTTAGCAGATTTAGAGAGCATCTCCGCCGGAGACGATGAAATGCCTGACCTCATTGTTGAAAGTGTAGCAGATTTATTGTGATGTGTGGATATGAGTTTTAAGAAACGCTGGACTTGGTGGCGTCAGAGGTGTAAGAAGTTCCCTCCAGACGATATTCACAGAGCTGGTGAATTGGCTGAGATGAGATTGTCAAAACTATCTCGTGCTACTGGAAAAAAAAATGGTTGGAAGGTGTACGAATCGGTAAGAATTCCTGACCCTGATGGTGGGAGAAGAGAGATCGATATGGTCATTATTGGCGGTAATACAATCCTAATTGTAGAACAAAAGCATTGGTCTGGTTCGTTTAGAATTACTGAAGAGCATCATTTTATTCAGACGAGGAACCGAGGAGGAGAACATAACCACGATGGAGTTGCTGATAGGATTGCAAGAAAGGCTAGACTTCTTGTCGCCCTGCACAATGAAAGGTTAGGTCTGAAGGAAGGCCCAGAAGTTAGAGTCATTGTATCGATGACTCATTTCAAACTTGAATGGCCAAAGATTCCAGAAGACTTGGCGGCTGAAATGGTTGACGAGCCAGGTATGTTAGACATCTTAAAAACGGTCAATCCGGGTAAATTAAATCCTGATTTGATAGACACATTAGATGGATTCAATACTTGGGATGAAGTTCATCTAAACGGAGGTTTGATGTTGAAAGGTGACGTTCACAGCCTTGGCTTGAGTAAGGAAACCGATTTGATATTCTCTGAAAGAAAGGGCTGGGTCAAAGGAGATGCGAGTCATAATAGGTCATTGTTTTCATTCTTTGATAATCAGCCATCTTCTGCCACTGTAAAAATTGATGGTAAGAACATTCAATGTAAACTACCATATGGAATTTCACTAATTATGCATGTCGTTGGTGAAAAAGAACGTAGAGAAATTCCTTGGTCGCAAATATCTAGTTTGAATATTTCAAAGCCGCCTGCATCATGGAATAAGAGCCCTAAGACATCAAAGCAATCATAGCGATTGGATGTTGGGCTAGGCCTATGAGCGCCATGATTGAAGCCATTGGCTTGAGTGCTGGAATTATTGGGATAATTGCTTGGGGGCCTCAAATTCGTCAAGTTTGGGTTCACAAAAGGCACGATGGAATTTCGATTCCAACATTTGGAATTGTGGCATTATCTCTGTTTATGTGGCTTCTATATGGCTTAGCAATCGGCTCAATGGCAATGGTGATTTCAAACATTCTAACCCTGAGTGTTATGTTAATTATCATAATTGGTGTGCTGCGTTGTCGAAAAGATGAGACTTTGAACGTTGAACAAATAAGTTGAGTTGTTTCGTGAGGTTCATATATAGTGGCTCTCTCGGACTATGTAACCGATGGTTAAGTAGTGGTGTTCATATGGTTGGTGAAAAGGACTGGGAAGAGGATTTAATCGAACAAATGGTTGAGATGTTCAAAGGCATGGGTATGTCTCTGAACAAAGACCAGGTTCGCAAGTTGATGAATCAATTTAGGTCTCAATTCGAGAATATGGGCATCGATGCTGAAAAAATCGCAAAGGGTGATGTTAACTTCAACTTCGATCTTTCTAACTTGAGCAAATTATTCCAGTCGGGCCAACCGATGGAAGATATCCTAAGCAACTTAGGAGTAGATTTGCAAGTCGATGCTGCCCCTGTTGAAATTAAAACTCCAGAAGTAGAAAGTCAAGAAGATGATGATGTGTTGAAATTACCAGTTGATGATATCTATCTTGATGGATGGAACATGTCTGTAACTGTTGACTTTACTTTGAAAGAAGAAATCAGTGAAGATGAAGTTGAATTATCTTTGATTAGCGATGGAAGTTTGTTAAAAATTTCTAAAGTTACTGATGTTCAGCCTGTAGCAAGAATAGAACTGCCTCATCCTTGCGAAGATGTTGTTGATTGGACTTTGACTAACGGTATCTTGGATGTCACCCTAAAACTCACCCCGCAAGGCTCAGCATTGGATGAAGATGATGATGATGTGCCTGAATCTTTCGATGTAAGCATCGACTTTGGGGATGATGAAGAAGACGATGATGGTGGAATCCCCATATTTTGAATAAAGGAAGTGAAAAAATGAGTAAAGTAATAGGAATTGATCTTGGAACAACAAATAGCTGTGTAGCAACAATAGAAAATGGAGAAGCGGTGGTAATTGCAAATGCAGAAGGTGCAAGAACGACGCCTTCGGTTGTTGCATTTGCTAAAGATGGTGGCGAGCGTTTAATCGGCGTCACTGCAAAAAGACAAGCAGTAACAAATTCTGGCAGAACCTTATTGTCTGTAAAAAGACATATGGGGACAAAGTGGAAGACTGAAATTGATGATAAAGAGTACACTCCGCAAGAAGTCTCTGCGTTTATTCTACAAAAGTTGAAGGCGGACGCTGAAGCGTATCTAGGGGCTGAAGTTAAGCAAGCGGTGATCACGTGCCCTGCTTATTTCACAGATGCCCAAAGAACGGCAACCAAAGATGCTGGGAGAATTGCTGGACTAGAGGTTCTAAGAATTATCAACGAGCCTACCGCTGCTGCTCTTGCTTATGGTGTTGACAAAGACGATGATCAAACTATTTTGGTTTACGACCTTGGTGGAGGAACATTCGATGTTTCTGTTCTAGAAATATACCAAGTTGATGGGCAGCCACAAATCGAAGTAAAGGCTACTGCTGGAAATAATAAATTAGGTGGAGATGACTTTGATGAGAAGGTTATCGACTGGCTTGTAAAGGAATTCAAGAAGGATACTGGCATCGACCTATCGAAAGATGTTCAGGCTATGTCTAGGCTAAAGGAAGCCGCTGAGAAAGCAAAAATAGAACTTTCTGGCACACAACAAACACAAATTAATCTGCCATTTATTACAATGGTGGACGGTCAACCGGAGCATTTGGACATAACATTGACCCGTGCAAAGTTCGAAGACTTGATTTCAAAGTTGATAGAGAATACAATGGCTCCTACAAGACAAGCAATGAAAGATGCTGGTGTTAAGAAAGGAGACGTTGACAAAGTTATTCTTGTCGGAGGTTCAACTAGAGTTCCAGCAGTTCAAGATGCTGTTGCAAAAGAAGCTGGTAAAGAGCCATACAAAGGAATTAACCCTGATGAAGCAGTAGCAATGGGCGCTGCTTTACAAGCAGGAATTATTTCTGGTGATGAAGGTGTTTCTGATATCTTGCTTCTCGATGTAACACCACTGACTCTAGGAATTGAAACGCTGGGTGGAGTAACAACAACAATGATTGAAAGAAATACTACAATCCCTGCACGTCGCTCAGAAATCTATTCTACTGCTAGCGATAATCAACCAGCGGTAACAATACATGTTCTACAAGGAGAAAGAGAGTTTGCTAAGGATAATGTAACTCTGGGTGAGTTTACTTTGATGGGTATTCCTGCAGCACCGAGAGGAGTCCCTCAAATCGAGGTTACCTTTGACATCGATGCAAATGGTATTGTTAACGTGAGTGCTAAAGATATGGGAACTGGAAAAGAGCAATCTGTCAAGATTGAATCGCAGACCTCTCTGAGTGAAGATGAAATTCAATCTAAGATTTCAGAAGCTGAGGAGTTCGCTGAAGAAGACCAAAGAAGGAAGGCCAAGGTTGAATTGAGAAATATGGCTGACCAAGTTGTATACCAAACACGTCGAACTATCGAGGAAGCTGGAGATAAATTGGAAGATTCTGATGTTGAACCGGTAAAAGCACAACTCGATGAACTGGAGAAATTAGTACAAGATGAAGATGGAAAGCCTCTTGATTTAGAAAGTATTGATGAGGCTGCAATACAAGCTAAGGTCAAAGAAGTAGAAGAGGCAATGCATGGTGTTTCTGCTAAGTTGTACGAGGCGGCTTCCGCTGAAATGGCTCAACAAGATGGTTCGAGTGAAGATGGAGATATCGATGTAGGCGGCGATGATGTTGTCGACGCTGATTTCGAAGTCGTCGATGAAGATTGAGTCGCGCTTATGTCTATGATGTGGGTGGCCTAACTATGGGCGAGAGGGAAATTCTGGAAGATACCACTCGCACGACTGGTCGCGATGCTTTGAAAAAAAATGTCCAGGCTGCGATTGCACTTTCTGGAGCAATTCGCTCAACCTTGGGTCCAAAGGGACTGGATAAATTATTGATTGATGATGATGGTAGAACCTTGGTAACCAATGATGGAGTTACTGTTTTAGAGACTGCAAAGGTAGAACATCCGGTCGCTAAAATGGTTATTGGAGCGTCGTCTCTACAGGATAAAATTGCTAAAGATGGCACAACTAGTACCGTAATTCTCTGTTCTGAAATGCTAAGAAATGCATGGGAATTGGTTGTTCAGGGCATTCACCCTGCAGTCATTGGCCGTGGTTTTCGTATGGCTGAACAAAAAGTAATTGGGGAAATTGAACAATTATCTCTAAGTGGCAATAAAGAACTATTCAAGAAAGCGGTCATCTCTGCTTTGTCGGGAAAAGGCCATGAATCTTTGAAAGAAATCGTCAGTGAATTGTCATTAAAAGCAGTAGAGATTGTTTCGGATAAGGATGAGAAAATCGATAGAAGCAAAATAAAAATCATCTCTCAAACTGGAAGTTCGATAAAAGAGTCTGAAGTGATTCAGGGGCTGGTTTTGGCTAAAAAAAGAATCGCGTTATCAATGCCTAAAAATATTAAAAACGGTTCCATTATGTTAGTCGATGGAGGAATTGAACGCAGGTCTTTCTCCTCTGATATGAAATTAAATGTTACAACCCCTGGTGTATTAGAGTCCTTCAGAGCTAAGGAACGTGAGATGCTAACTAATCAAATTGACAAGTTGAAAGAGTTGGGAATTGACGTTATCGCTTGCAAAGAAGGGATAGATGACAGTGTGAAATCTGAGTTGGCAAAATTAGGTATTCAAGCATTTAGAAGGGTTGCAAAGAGCGACTTAGATCTGCTATCTAAGTCCTGTAATGCAACTATTGTCCATGATATTTTGTCTGCAACAAAGGAAAACGTTGGAGAATGTCTGTCGAGTTCTAACAAAACCCTTGGTGGATTAGAGCATTGGGTAGTTGACGCTGTTGGTAGCGGGGCTACGATAATTATTCGAGGCAGTACTGTTGATGTTATTGGAGAAGTTGAAAGGTGTTTTGATGACTCCTTAGGAGTTGTTTGTCAGATGTATGAAGATGACCGATTACTACCTGGAGGAGGTGCAACATATGTTGCTCTGGCAAGATTACTTAGAAGATATGCAGAAACCATTCCTGATAGAGAACAATTAGCGATAGAGGCATATGGTGATGCTTTGGAAGTAATCGTTAGAGTTCTTGCAGAAAATGGAGGAATGGACCCTATCGGCTCTCTTCTTTCAGTCGTATCAAAGCAAACTTCTGAGAATTCCAATCGTTTTGGAATAAATCTATACACTGGAGAAGTTGAAGATATGGTCGATTCTGGTGTTATCGAACCACTTGGAATAGTTAGACAAGCGATTATTGGTGCAACCGAGGCTGCCATTTCAATTCTAAGAATCGATGATGTGCTTTGGGCTAAACAGGATATTGCAATTCCAGAGTTGCCTGGCAATTAAACATCGCAAAAACCCATTAAACTACTATTATGAAGGGCCTGCCCTTCAAATAGGGAGAGAATGCCCCAATATTGATGGGAACTGATTATTCAATTGGCGTAGGCATTGATGATATCGCTATACATTTTCCAAAATTGTACATGGATATGCGTGATTTTGCTGACTTGCGAGGCGCTGATTATGGCAAATTAAACAAGGGACTGGGTCTCAAAGCGATGGCTATTCCTGACGTTCACGAAGATACTGCTACAATGGGTGCAAATGCGGTAATGAATCTCATCGATCGAAATGGAATTAACCCCAAGGATATCGGAAGAATGTATCTAGGCACTGAATCTGCATTGGATGGTGCTAAGCCAACAGCAACATACATTCTTGATATGCTCACACAAAGATACTCTGAAAGATATGGAAAGGATTGTTTTAGAAATTGTGATGTTGTTGATATGACCTTTGCTTGTATTGGAGCAGTTGATGCTTTACACACTACCCTAGACTGGGTTGCACGTTCAACTGAAACCGATGAAAGAATTGGGATTGTAATTTTCTCTGATAATGCAAAGTATGCATTGGAGTCGGCTGGAGAATATACTCAAGGAGCCGGTGGAGGGGCTCTATTAATTCGAAGAAACCCAAGACTCCTCGAAATTCCTGATTGTATTGGTGTATCTACAACTCCTGTTCATGATTTCTTCAAACCAAGAAGAGAAGTTTCTCTACGCTCGATTATTACCAACGTTATGACATTGGCTCAAGAGACTGGTCAATCTATCAAAAAGGGGATTGTTGAAAGAATGATTCGACACCTTCCGGCATCGACTGTAAGGAAACTTGGGATATTTGCACATGGTGAGGAAAAAGTAAGCGTCCACCGCGATGACCCGGTATTTGATGGTCAATATTCTAACCGTTGTTACCAAGAAGCAGTTCGTCAAGCATTCCACAATTTCGCTCAAAAAGCCGAAAGTATGGGGCGATATGAGCATGGTAATGATGAGCGATTAACAGAACAGTGGGGTAGAATTATTATGCATCTACCATATGCATTCCAAGCAAAAAGAATGTTCCCTGATGTGTTTAGACATGACAGAGAAGATACTGAGATGTGGGAAAAGGTCGCAGAACAACTTGGGCCTTCTCCTGAATTCCATGATTCAGAAGACCCGGTCATCATCGAAATTTGGGAGAAAGCTATGGATGGATATAGGAGAGCGATCTCAAAAACTCCTGAATATTTGGCTTTCCATGCCAGTAGAATTGAGAAAGGCCAGCGCGCAAGTAGCCTAATTGGCAATCAGTACACCGGTTCTATCTTCCTTGCATTGATGTCAACGTTTGAATCAGATTTAGAAGAAAATGTAAATCTTGATGATATGTTATTTGGACTATGTGGTTATGGTTCTGGTGCAAAAGCAAAGGTGTTTGAAGGAAAGGTAAATCCTCGATGGCGTGAAGTTGTATCGAGATGGCATTTATTTGAAAGATTGGCTGGCAGAGTTGCTATTGACCATATCACATATGAAAATCTACACAAAGGATTGCAAGATGGTAGTGTGTTAGAGCCAGAAGGCGAATTTGCTCTGATAGAAATTGGTGAAGAAGGTATTCAAGAAGGCGCTAGAAGATACAAATGGATTGGAGTTTAAAATTCCAAAACTACTTTACCACAATCACCACTTATTGCTAAGTCCATAGCCTCAGTAAATTGTTCAAATGGCATTCTGTGAGTTATCAGAGTTTCGATATCTATCTTGTTGTTTTCTAATAAATTATGCATAGTTTCCCACGTCGACCACATTTTTCTTCCATTTATTCCCTTGATGTGTAAATATCTAAACACAACATCATTCATTGGAACGGAGGGGTTACTTTGACCATATACGGATAATATGTTGAGATATCCGCCCATTCTAGTACTTTTTATTGAATTTGATAATGCTTGAGGGGAGCCTGAGAATTCACACGAATTATCGACACCTCTGCCCTCTGTACTAGCTAGTATTTCTTCGACTACGTCGTTGTCTTTACCAAGTACTAGGTCTGCTCCTAATTTTTTTGCCATATTCATTCTCTCTTGATTATCCCAATCTATTGCTATCACCTTACTTGCACCCATAGCCTTGGCAGCATTAACAGCAAACAGTCCAATCGGGCCTAAGCCGTGAATTGCAACTACAGAGTCCTTTACAGGGCCTCCAGTCAAAGTGTGTATTGCGTTACCTAATGGGTCTTGTATAGATGCATTTTCCAACGCTAAATTACTGGGTAATTTTCTAGCATTGATGGCAGGTATAGTGAAAAAAGGAGCGAATGCCCCATTAGAGTGTACTCCGAAAATTTCTCCATTCTCACAAATATGAGCATTGCCTTCATCGCACCTTGGGCAATTCCAACACGCAAGGTGGCACTCGATTGAGACTTTATCTCCAATTGTATGAGTGGAAACGCCTGGCCCAACAGCGACTATCACGCCACAGGTTTCGTGGCCTGTGATAGTTCCTAGTGGTACATTCTCTTTGGCCCAATCATCCCATTTCCAGATATGGACATCAGTACCGCAAATAGATGTTGAATGAGTTTTGATTAGAACCTCTCCTTTCCCAGGAGTTGGTGTATCGTGTTTTTCTAATGAAAATCCACCAATTTCATCATTTGATTTGGTCCATCCAAACATGACATCGGGTAATTCCTTCATGGGCCTCATGCATGGCTTATACAACCCGCTTTTTGATGATTCGCTAATTTAGATTTGTTTTCTAAAAAATGTCGTTTCTTTAGGTATATTGATTAAGGGGGCATCGGTGGTGAAAATCCCGTTGGTGTGTTATGAAGTACGTCGTTGTCAGTGGGGGAGTTCTTTCTGGACTTGGTAAAGGGGTTACTGCGAGTAGTATCGGAGTATTGTTGAAAAGTTCTGGCTTGAAAATTACCTCTGTGAAAATCGACCCCTACATCAATAGTGATGCTGGGACAATGTCGCCATTTGAACACGGGGAAGTTTTTGTCCTTGATGATGGAGGAGAAGTTGACCTTGACCTCGGTAATTATGAAAGATTCCTAGATATCAATCTTGGAAAAAATAATAATTTGACAACCGGTAAAATTTATTCTAAAGTGATTGAATCTGAAAGAAGAGGAGATTATCTTGGTAAAACGGTCCAAGTAATTCCTCATATCACGGACGCTATACAAGATTGGATTGAAGATGTGGCCCATATTCCAGCAGACGGTAGTGGTGAAACTCCTGATGCTTGTATCATTGAACTTGGTGGAACCGTCGGGGATATCGAATCTGCTCCGTATATTGAGGCTCTAAGACAATTCCAATTTAGAGTAGGAAGAGAAAATATTTCTTTTGTCCATGTTTCCTTAGTTCCTGTAATGGGTCCTGTCGGAGAACAGAAGACAAAGCCAACTCAGCATTCTGTTAAAGAATTAAGAGGATTAGGAATTACTCCCGATATCCTGGTTTGTAGGTCAACAAGGCCTATGACTCAAGAGACTAAAGAAAAACTTGCAGCATTCTGTCATGTTTCTGCAGATGCAGTTATGTCGACCCACGACGTCCCAAATATCTATCATGTACCATTAATGTTAGAAAAGCAAGGGCTTTGTAAAATCCTTAATGTTGATTGTAATACAACTGATCTGCTTTCCAAGTGGAGAGAAATGGCCTTGAATTTAGATACTCTTACCGAAGAGGTAAGTATAGCGATGGTTGGAAAATATACCGATCTTTCGGATGCTTACTTATCGGTGATTAAAAGTCTACAGCATGCTGCAATGGCAGTAAGCCGAAAATTGAATATCGATTGGATAGAAGCAAGTCATTTAGAAGATTCTTGGAAGCAACAAAATTCGAAAGAGTTCGATAATGCTTGGAAACTATTGAAAAATGCAGATGGAGTTCTAGTTCCTGGCGGTTTTGGAGACCGTGGTATTGAAGGAAAAATTTTGGCAGCTAACTATGCAAGAACTTCAAAGACCCCTTATCTGGGTATTTGTTTGGGTCTTCAAGTTGCAACAATCGAGTTCTGTCGAAACGTTCTGAATTTAACTGGTGCAAACTCTACGGAATTTGAAGATAATCCGCAATATCCGGCAGTGATATTTATGCCAGAAATTTCCAAAACACATCTTGGCGGTACTATGAGGCTGGGTAGTAGGCCTACTCTTTGGCAAGTTGATGATTGTAAAATTAAGACATTATATGGGGAAGGTGAAAGTGTTGATGAACGACACAGACACAGATATGAAGTGAATCCAGATATAATTGCGGATGTTGAAGCCGCTGGATTAGTCTTTGTTGGGAAGGATGAAACCGGGCAGCGTTGTGAAATTTTTGAACTGGAAGGGCACCCATACTATGTTGGTGTTCAATTCCATCCAGAGTTTAAATCAAGACCTGGTAGGCCTAGCCCTCCATTCCTTGGACTACTACAGGCATCTTCCAATGCCTCTCAATGAGTTTAAGAGTCGAGCACTCGTATTACTCGTGTGGTTCTATAACCCTGTAATAGTTTGATAAATTTCTTCTCTTGGAAAGTTAAGTCTAACTCTGGGTCACCAGTATCTATTCTCAAGAAACTTAACCCTATCAATTTCGAAGGTGTGGCCACGCCTAAAATTGAGTCGTGACCTATCGCCCGTAGAACGTTTGGAGATAACTGTAAATTTCCACGACCGATTAGGAAACCTTGGCCGCCCATCGGAGATAATAGTAGTAATTTATTTCCTTGATGGGGTTTGATCTTTTCTAGTAATTGTTGTTCATTTAGGTCGGTGAAGGTTTTTCCACCATAGTAAATATCAATTCCAAGCAATGTTAGTTCAAGACCGAGATGCCCCCCTATGCGGTTTATTGTGCCTCCACTACCCAAGATTAGCATCAGTTGGTCATCTTTGTCAATTAAATCTGAAATATGGTTAGCAAGGCCCTCGATTATATCTCCTTCAGATGCTCTTTCGACTTGTTGTTTTGAACCTTGCATGAACCTTGGGCTCGCTGGTGTCCATGCTTCACCATACATTCTAACCTTCCACTCCCCTTTGAGATAGATCTCTTCATCGAGGTCCATAACTTCGGTTATACTTGAAAGTAAATCTCCTTGTAAGAATGAAAGTAATACTTCTGCAGCGGCATTTGGGGTGGTTGCAAAACACCCAGAGTGCATCTTAACTCCTCCTGGGACTCCGACTATGGGGGTTTCATTTCCGTCAAGAGCGTTGACAATGTCTCTAGTTGTACCATCTCCTCCCGCATATACGATTATATCGACATTGTTGTCTAGTAATTCTTTGATTAATTTGGCGGTGTCTCCAGCCGTGGTACTCTCTGGAGAGTTTCCGATGCTGGTAAAATCATTCTCACCTAACCAAGTTCCGCCCATTCTACCTGACCAAGTAACTATTTCTGGAGTGATTTTAGCCCTATTTAGGCTACTTGCTAATAATTCGATAAATTTATTCAAGCATTGTTCCATTCGCGGTCCTGCTCTATCTTGGGCACCTGCTGCTCTTGCTTCTTCAGCACGGCCGTCACTACCTTTGAAGCCTAATTTCCCCCCCAACCCAGCATCTGGATTGACTACTACGCCGACTCGCATAATTAGGCCAACATGTCAATGTTGAATAATCCGTTTATTGTTTCAATCAAACAATAAGAGGATTAATTTGGTGCCGGGGTATCGGATATCATGGCAAGGAAAGATGTTATTCCAAATTTAGAAAATGCCTTAGAAAGTGGTTTTTCTGAATTAAAGACAGGAGAAGGGAATATCAAAATTGAAAAACCTGAAGAACCAAAAAAAGAAAATGAAAGGTTTGACCATTCTTATGGTATGAAGATTAACGCTGAGGAAAATCGAGGAAAATTTATCTCAAAGCCAATTAAAGCAACTAAACAAGTTGTTGAAAAATCTATTGAATTTAAAGAAAAAGAACCCAAAAATGAACAACAAGAAATTATTATAAAAACTGAAGTTTTAGATACCCCTAGTTCTAAAATTGGTGATGATTTCGATGTCTCTTGGTAATACGAGGACTAGAAAGGTTCTATTCACCCCGAGAAATGGCCAATGTATGCGCGTTGCTGTTATCACTGGGGCGAACCGTGGTATTGGGAACAATTGGGTTGTTCGTTTACTAGAAGAAGGATGGAAAGTATACGCTGGGTATAAAGAGAATTTAGGAGGTTTAGAAATCATTCAAGATGATAATTTGACCTCTTTTAAATTAGACGTCACAAATAATCAGTCTATCGAGAGATTCGCTGACCAGATTGATGAGAATATTGACTTACTAATCAATAATGCAGGAGTTCCTGATGGGAGATGGAGAAGTTTAACAGAAATCGATGATGAATGGGCTTTAGAAGTTTTGAACATAAATTCGCTTGGCCCGGTTCGAATGGTTAAGGCATTATATCCTAAAATGCTGAGTTCGGATTTGACAAAAATTGTAATGATAAGTAGTTTGATGGGTTCTATTGATGATTGTCAAATGGGTAAATCATATGCATACAGAGCATCGAAAACCGCACTTAATATGTTCACTGTAGCAATGAAAAAGGAATGTATAGACGATAATATTTCGTTTATTATATTCCACCCTGGGTGGGTTAAAACAAGAATGGGTGGCGACAGAGCCCCAGTTGAAATCAAAGATAGTGTTCAGGGAATGATGGATGTTTTGAATAGCCATACAATTGAAGACAGTGGAATTTTTATTCAATATGATGGTCAAAAAATAAAATGGTAAACTAACCAATGGTTGTGAATTTATGGGTTCGGTAAAGGCAAGCGGAAACATGAGATATTTTCAAATTCGTATTTTACATAAACAAGCCAAACACCTACCTGGTAATATTATCACGCAGTTCTTCAGTAAACTGGAGATGATAACCGGCACAGGGGTTGTAGATTCAATCCCTACTTGTATCGTAAAGGTAGAACATGATGGCATAGATATAATGAAGATCAAGGATGAACTAAAGGGTAGTTTGATAATCGATAAAATCCTTCAACAGGGTGATAATTTTGCATATTTGAAAGTAAGAACGCCAGGGCCAATTCAATTGATTATCGGGGCTGAAGACGAAGCTTGGATTATGCCTCCAACGTATCTTTCAAGAGAAAATGGATTTTTTATGACAATACATGGAACTCCTAATGGATTAAAACGAATTAAAGATAAGTTAGAATTATTAATTCCAGAAAAAATGGAAATGCGGATTTCAAAACTGATAATAGGGGACTGGATGGCCGCTCCAAAACTTCCCAACAAACGTAATTTGGTGATTAAAACCGCAGTTGAAATGGGATATTACAGTGCTCCGCGAAAATGCAATCAAAGTGACATTGCTGAAAGCATAGGTATTAAGCAAGGAACTATTGCTGAGCATTTACAACATGCTGAAAGTATAATTATTAATTCTTGGGCTGAACAAACTTCTGCTTCACAATCCCCTGATTGAAATTATTGTTGCTAAAATGAAAAGTAAACTTCCTAATATTGTGAATGTTTTCTTGACAAAACCGGGCTGGTCTGCCTTTGATTTGATTTTCTCTCCTAGATTAGACCAGACAATCATCGCTAGAATACCGCCACTTGTAGTAATGGTAGATATTGTCAATATACCGATAAATCCTCCTCCAAAATCGCTCAAGAATTTAGACATTAGCATGAATACCATTGCCCACTCTTTACCATTTACATACTGCATTAACACTCCTGTTTTAAAGCCTAATTTAGGCACTACGTCAGGGAAATTTTGTATTTTCTTGGAACGCCCGAGATATAATATTCCAAAGGCAATCAAGAACATGAATAGGCTGCCAATCGCATTTATTGCCATACCAACGGGCCCATCTTCGTCAAAATAATCAACAACTAAACCACAGATGAAATGGATAGAAAGGAATCCTAATGCCATTCCGGCTATTAGCGAAACATTACTCTTCTTTCCGTGTACAACTGCATGGACTGTGCATGTGATGTTATTTGGACCAGGGGTAATCAACCCTGCAAGAAGCAAAGCGAGTAAGTATGCTAAAGATTCCCATGGCATGATTTCTAAGAATTAAGGGGATTGTATAGTACTTCTGTATTATTCAAAATGAATATAACTATTTGTTAATGGACTTTGTTTGTGCTATGGGCGACAATCTACCGTTATTGACAATGGTAAAATCAAGAGAAATTGATGATGAGCCTATTTCATTATCTGAAGAATCAAAGAATTTACTAAATACGCTATCCTCATTGTGCTCATTCTATACTGTAGATGATTTTGTTGGATTTATTTTTTCTGAAAAATTCAGAAACCTAGTTGAAAGCCCGTCCCCGTGGATTATTTTTGAAATTGGTATGTACCTTGATCATCAAAAAAATATGCAGTTAATCGTATCAAGTGATAAAATTATGTTAGTAGATAATGTTGGGTGTGGTTGGAATAATGGTGCATTTGAATCAAGTGATAAAAAAGAGATTTCGAGAGAAATGAAGTCTTGGTGTGAAATGGTTTTTGAGCCAAATTCAAGGTTTGAATAGTTAATAAAACAGAGAGCAGCAAGTCAAAGAGCCGTCGCCTGCACGGAATTGACTTACATCCAATATTACTGGTTCTAGTCCAATCTCTATCAACTTGTTTAGTACGGCTGGATATCCTTCTGCAACTAGTACTTTATTTCCTAGGAGTCCTATTGTATTACAACCATACGTTTCCTCTTTTGGCATCCAGTAAATATGTGAGCCTTCGGGTAATTCTCCAAAAGCATCTTCAGGCAGCATGCCTTTTGGAGCAATTATTACTTGGTCTGTTGGAGTAGATGCTATACTTGTAAGATGTAATGCTCCTTCTGGGATATCGATTATTCTTAATTCATAATTTAGATGGTTGAGTAAATCTTCTAATTCTTTTATTCCGCCATCATTGGTTCTCGATGAGCGTCCAACAAAGAATATGTCTCCTAAACGCAAAATATCTCCTCCATCCATTCGAGCTTCTCCACTCATTCTACAAATTTGGGCGCCGCCCATTTTGTCAATAAGGAAATCTGCAATCGGTGGTTGTTCATTTACTCGTGATGGATGACCTGGGACTGGTAGTAATACATGTCCATCTATGATTACTGCTTGGTCTTCGACAAAGATACAGTCGGGTTGGTTTTCATCTTCAGGAAGGATTGAAACCTCGACTCCGGCATCCTCTAATGCTTTGCAGTAAGCGCTATGCTGCTTTCTTGCTAGTTCAATGTCTGTAGGGCCTGTCCCAAAGAAATTGGCAAGTGCTGAATGATAAGAATCAGGAATTGCGCGGGTGAGTGCGCGACTCTTTTGATCCAATCGGACCGTTGCCATGATTAAATCCGGCAGATAACCCCTCTTAATCATTAGCCCTTTAGCGGAATTTAATTTCCAAAACATGGAAAATAGAATCGGGTTTACTTTACTCTATCTCAGATACTAAATACAGCAAGTCTTCTTTGACTAGATCTACAATCCAATCATAATCTCCCCACCAGACTCTTTGATTACCTAAATGGTCAACAATTACGGTACCTGTGGTGTGGTTCACATTATAGTCGCCAGGGTGATGTCGCCCTGAAGTTCCTGTAGTTTCATTCTCTTCAATCAATAAACCAACGTCGAAATTATTCCAAATACCATTTAATTCTTGCATTTCTTCTGAATCGCTATCTAAATTATTTATTGTTAGGTGCGTCCAATTAGATTGTGTTGCTAGTTTCCATTCGCTTAGTGTAGTGATATTATCTCTCCACGGGTCAACAGTTATTGTTAGAAACTCAATAGATTCTTTTTGAGATTGGGTGAGTGTATCGTGAATCATTCCAAGATTGTATGTGACTATAGGGCATATATCATAACAGTTGGTGAATAAAAAGGCGATTATTACTACCTTGTTTTCGGTTTCTTGTTGAAAATTATATGATTGGTTATCGCTTGTTATTAAGTCAAAATCGTTAACATCTCTTGAATCTATGAAATCTCCATGAAAGGGGTTTTCTTGTTCTGTATCTGTAGTCATACAGCCTGGTAATATGATGATTAACGCCATCACTAAAGAAATAATAGACCTATTCATGTTTATCCCTCAAATATCTGAACCGATGTATGGAATATCAATATCTAGTTGTGTGACATATAGTCCAGTGGATATACACGATGAATATGTTATACCATTATGATGTTCTACCGCCCATAAATATGGAACCCAACCAAAATCATAGAATTGTGAGTCCAATCCTTGGCCATCTTCACCGTTTGGTAAATACCATGCAACGGTCGCTTCGGCGTGAGTTGCTATTCTGTCTTCGGGATCAGTTGGAGCAACAAGTGTTTCAATGTCGATAACCCATAATCCAGCGTGATAATGAGAGATGTAAAGGCGACCATCCCAATTCCCGCCTCTACTTTGGTCAGTTGTCTCTGTAGTCGGGAAATACGCACTGTCTAAGTTGTGAGGGGAGAATAGTAGCCACTCATCTGCGTTAGGGTGGTCTTCACAATCAGCACCATAGCAGTGCTCGGAAGCGGTTGGTATTTCCCAATCTCTAATCATTTTAGGTTTGAACTTAAATTGGCCATCTTGCATTGTGTATTCAGTAGTATCTAAAAGATAGATTATACCTGTACCCACGCTAGTAGATAGTACTTCGACGGCAGCTGTTGTAACATGAACTGGTTCATCTGAATAACCTAAGTGAGAAAGGTCCAACATTTCTGGGAATGGTTCAGCATAATGGATGTAAGAAACTCTACCTCCGTTTTCATTTCCAGTTGTGCCGCTATCTGGTTGACCGTCTTCGTCCAAATCTAGGAAGTCCATCCATAGGCCAACTTCTTCCGCTCTCCAACGGCATTGAATCGGGTTTCCTCCTCCGGTTTTACATAGTGTAGCATGGATTGTATATTCTTCAGGAGAGTTCACCGGGTGGGGCACATCGGTAACATCTGCAATTCTAAGACCTGCTTCCCAGTAACTTCCATAGATGAAGGTGCGTTGATATCTTGGGTCATTAGGGTCTTCTCCCGGCCAAAGTTGTACAGTCATATCGTGAATGTAAATCCAGCCGCCTCTGGTTGTCTCCCATGCCACTTCATACTCACCAACTTTGATGATTGTGTGACCAATTCCAGATGCAGGGACTCCGGGTAAATTTCTAGAGGCGGAACCATCTAGATTCAGGTGAGCTATTGTGACTCCACCGCAGGCTTCACCGATTGCATCATTACATTCTTCATAGTCAGGGTTTGCAATAAAAACATACCATTCACCATCTATCATTTGTGTGTAAAGATTGTGTGGACCGCTTGGATGGTCAACGTCATACCATGAATCAATCCATGTCGGATTTTCTTTGTCAGTCACGTCGATCAATGTGACTGAGACTTGTGCTGGGTCGCTCCATTGACCAACGTTTGGGTCAGCATATCCTGGGTCTATCAGTTGGTTTTGTTGTAAAATATATTCTCTGCCATTGTACTCAAGGTATTTTACATCGAGAACTTGTGTATTTGGGTCACTGTATTTGCCCGTCACCGTGGTGTTGCTAGGGTCGGTGACATCGACAATATGCATATCGTTCCACCCAGCAAGGTAAGCATATGTTTCTCCATCTGGCGTTGTTGCGACTTGAACTTCTGCATTACCTGGTGTAGATAAGGGATTGAAATCTAATAACTCCATGTTATCTGTACCGGCCTCATGTTGAGAGGCATTGGTATGGTCGTGCCCCTCATATTGGTAAAGTGGGTCATTATCATCGAATGTAATGGTCTTCTCATCACTATCTTTTGAGGAATTATCTGAAAAAACATAGACTGTACTAGATACAAATAACATAACTAAAAATGCAGATAGTAGCATTTCCTTCATTCGCATGTATGCTATGCCAAACTATTCTCCGTTTTGACTTTATGTAAGTGATGATTGGGCAGTAATGATGCGCCTTCATAAGTTACAGCCGTTAGTTGTAGCAATTTTGTTCATGGTTGTTTTATTTCCAGCAAATGTATCTGGGCATACGCCGAGTATAATTACATCAAATTTATCTGTTGATGGTCCACTTCCAGCAAACATAACTGAAACAACAGAATTCTATGAAGGAGACTCTGTATATTTTAGAATGGGGGATAGTGGTGAAAACGTCACTATGCGGGTAAGTATCGATATTGATGGAGATGGCATGTTTAACCAATCTAATGATATATTTTCTAACTGGTTAAATTATTCTTGTGAATTGAATGAAAATGGTACTGCGACTCTAGATGAAAATTGTTCGAAATCCTTTACCTATAAATTTTCAGAAAATAATTCTGAGGGAATTTATTACTACCAAGTTGAAAGAAGAGTTGAGTTGAATCATACAGATAGTTGGCTGAATACTATTTATGTCGGGATAGATGTTCATTCTGAAGATGGAGTAGTAAGTATTGGTGATTGTTTTGGCGCTGGATGTGATGAAGTTGAGTCACAAAGTAATTCTGATTCTAATGAGTTCGAGTTAGACTTGGTTAAGATCTTAATTTTGATCTCTGCAATCGGGGTAATCGG
>Ga0233438_10001136_pt1 | contig 30206 bp, 35 predicted proteins | sample SI_123_September_FD_182720 | JGI IMG/M metagenome (GOLD analysis project Ga0233438, IMG submission 182720) | Seawater microbial communities from Saanich Inlet, British Columbia, Canada - SI_123_September2016_10_MG | ecosystem: Environmental > Aquatic > Marine > Inlet | place: Canada: British...
TTTCCATTCCCAGTTTCATCATTAGCATTTCCATTAAATGGATAATAAGCCACTAATCCTTCTGTTGGAACATAAGAAGGTACTTGTGCGTTTGAATTTGCTATACACCCAATGACTAATAAGATAAATAGTATTTTTTTCATAAAAGTTTTTATTTGTTCTTGACAAAACAAATATAATAGTTTTTAATTAGTTTGGATACAGTAAGTTTAACCCCAATCCAACGGTTCATTAGTTGTATGCGATACGCTTTAATATAATAATTGGTAATGGTAAGTCAGTAGCTTTTACACTATAGTTTCGGCTATTGGTGTTTTTTCTGTATTCAAGTTTGTTTTTATGATTCGTTTGCTACCATATATATTTTTAATTGAAAGTTTTAATCTTGAGTATGGGTATGGGTTTCTATCTTTTCTCGACACGCTTTGTTTCAAAGTTACAGAACTATTTATTGCTTATATTTGAAGTGTAAATTTATGTCTATAAATTTTAAAAAACCCCTTTGATTAAAAAATTTGGACGGAAAGAAGAGCCAAAAGGCATTTATAAAATAATGCCTCTTTGTGTGCTTATGGTTAGATGTATTGAACTTTTACCGTCAAGAATAATAGAAGCTAAAATTATAGATCCTCAGTATGAAAACCAATAAAATTAAAAAGTACTTCATTAAATATACATTAGAGTTTGTCGTTATTGTTCTAGGAATATCTGTTTCTTTTTGGGGCAATAATAAACAAACGATTAATGATAATAAGAATAATGAAATTGAAGTTTACAAGGACATTAGAACTGAATTAAACGAGTTAACTCATTATATAAGCGAAAGAACTGCTGCATTTAAATATGATTTAGACTTAATAGATAGCGTTTACAATGACAACCACGATTATAAGTTTACTTATAAAGAGATGCTGATCGCAATTACCGATTGGAGAGGTTTTCACCCAGCCATCGAAATATATTCTTCTCTTAAATATGATGGAGGGTTAAAAGATATCTCTAATACAGAAATTAAAATTGCAGTAGATCGGTTTTATGCGCCAAACAACTCCATACATGCCAATATGGAGGATGAGGTTATTGTACAACGCGAAATTTTAAAATTTATTCACTTAAATTACCCTTTAATATTGCTGAATGAAGATTCAAAATCTTTAGATGAAATTGAAAAGATCGCTTACTTTAAAAATATTATAAAAAAGGACTTATCATTTCGCTCATTACTGAAATCAAAACGTAGATTTATGTCTAGTAAATCAAATGGTATAATTGAATACCAAAATAACCACAACGATCTCCTCTTTCTCATAAACAAGTTTTTAAATTAATTGTAAAAGATCGCTTATCCTACAATTCAGAAACTTATAAACTCCTCAAATTGGTTAAGTTTATGTTTGTTATATTTGAAGCATAAACCAATTTAACTAATGAAAAAACTATTCTTACTCTCCACTTTTTTAATATTTACTTGTAGTAGTGATGATGATAACTGTTTTACCATCATCGATAAAATAATTTCAGAAAACGAATTTGTATTTGTAGGAGATTCAAATACCTCTTATTCTGATAATGAAGGTTCTTTGAATGGTTATGCCAACATTAATTTACCGGTTAGCGAAGATGTATTTAATTCTTACGATGAAGGAGATAACTATTGTTATAAATAATATACCATAAATCAAATTCACAGGTATTGGACTTTTGAGGTCTTTCTAAAATACTTTGCCAAAAACTAATGGGTTAAATTCCCTACATTTGATGCCTAAACCAATTTAGCTATGAAAAAATTAATTTTATGTTTCTCTTTTTCTCTTTTCTTTATCACGAGCAATTATGGACAAGAGTTTTCCAAGGAAGAGTCTAAGAACACTTTTTTAGAGTGGAATTTTGGCGTCGCTTTAATAGAAGAAGAAAACTTTCCTTTTCCGGGAGCGTCATTTCTCTGGGGTAAAACCTATATAAATGAAAAGGATCTAATTTTTGAATATCAAGTTGGTTTTGCATTTCCAACTCTAGTAACAGGCAAATTAGGAATAGGTAAAAAATTTAATGACACCAAAGTTGTCGTTGGAATAAGACCCTTTCCATTTAACGTCTATGGGCAATCTAGTTTTGCAAAATCCGAAAACGGATATTGGATAGCTTCCATTGAATACAATCCGATGAATTCTAGAGATCGTTTTTCAAATGCTCTCTTAAATTTCGGATATCGGTGGTATTTAGATCTTAAGAAATAACTGTAAAGTTAGCGCTCTTCACTACTAATCTAGCGCTCTAGCCAACTGAGTTACATCCTCGTCTCTCTTTGTATGAAATTGAATTGTATTTCTTTTTTTTAATTGTAAAATAAAAGCTAAATTTGAACTCAATAATAATTTAATAATTAAAATATGGAATGGTATTTAAAAGTAATGAAACAATATACCAACTTTAGTGGTCGAGCTAGAAGAAAAGAATATTGGATGTATGTATTGTTTTACTCTTTGTTTTTGATAACTGCAATGATCATAGACAATGTAGCAGGTTTCTGTTTTGAAACAGAATTTATGGGAGAAACCATCAGTTCGGGCTATGGCTGGTTATATATGTTAACAGCACTTATACATTTTTTACCTTCTTTAAGCGTTGTCGTTAGAAGATTACATGACGTTGGTAAGAGTGGATGGATGTATCTTATTATTTTTATTCCAATAATAGGCCTTATTTGGTTGCTGGTATTACTTACAAAAGACAGTCAAGCTGGAGACAACACATACGGAGCCAGTCCAAAAGCATCCTAAATAAAGAATCTGTTCTAACCTAAAAAGTAGAACTCCAATAAAAGCCTTTACAGAAATATAGAGGCTTTTTTTTGAACTTAATTTGAACGCATATAAAGCCTCTGATCGATTGTGAGTTGAACTAACGTCTTTTTCCGTACTTTTGACTCTAAAACAAACCCGTTATGAGTAGTAAATTTTTTGGTAATAAAACCGTAAAGCAAGTAGAAACAAAAAAAGGAAGTAAATCTAACCTAAAAAATAAAAATACCAGTAAAACTACCGCTGTTCGAAAAACAGGTCGTGGAAAATAGAACTATTGGAAACACAAATTAGCCTCAAACACATCAACAAACTTGCGGTACCTGCTATTATCGCTGGAATATCCGAACCGATCCTTTCGCTTACAGACGCTGCTATTGTGGGGCATATCCCTATTAATGCTACAGAATCCTTGGCAGCAGTTGGAATTGTAACTACTTTTTTATCCATGCTCATATGGGTACTTGGACAATCGCGAAGTGCTATTTCATCCATCATTTCTCAATATTTGGGTGCTGATAAATTAGAAGATGTCAAAAACTTACCCGCTCAAGCTATTGCTATTATTTTAGGTATTAGCTTTTTTGTGTGCTTAAGTACCTACCCTTTTGCTACCTCTATTTTTAAACTCTATAATGCCTCAGGACTTTTATTGGATTATAGTGTTTCCTACTATAAAATTCGCGTATTTGGGTTGCCTTTTACACTCTACACCTTTGCCGCATTTGGAATTTTTAGAGGATTACAAAACACCTATTACCCCATGCTTATCGCCATTACTGGCGCCGTAATAAACATTCTTTTAGATGTGATATTAGTTTATGGTGTTGAAGATCTATTTCAACCTCTTTACCTCAAAGGAGCTGCCATTGCAAGTGTATTGGCACAATTTTTAATGGCAGCCCTAGCGACCTATTTTATTCTTAAGAAAACAGAAATTCCTTTAAAAATTTACAAACCAATCAATAAAGAACTTCCAAAATTTTTGAACATGATTGGCCACCTCATCATACGAACTTTGGCACTCAATACAGCCTTGTATTTTGCAGCTCGGTTTGCAACTGGCTATGGAAACGCCTATATCGCAGCCTATACTATCGCTATTAATTTATGGTTTTTTGCTGCCTTTGCAGTCGATGGATATGCCAGTGCCGGCAACATTCTATCCGGAAAACTGTTTGGTGCTAAAAACTACCATTTACTGATACAACTCAGCAATCAATTGATAAAATACGCCCTCATTGTAGGACTGGCCATGGGAGTAATTGGTGGACTCCTTTATACCCCTATTGGACACGCCTTTACAAATGACCCAGATGTACTGCTACAGTTTTATGACATCTTTTGGATTGTACTCGTCATGCAGCCTTTTTGTGCCTTAGCCTTTGTCTTTGACGGTATTTTTAAAGGCCTTGGGAAAATGAAAGACTTGAGAAATATACTCATTCTAGCCACCCTATTTGTATTCTTGCCCGTACTCTTTATTCTCGATTTTTACGAATGGAAACTCCACGGTGTTTTCATAGCTTTTACCTTATGGATGATCGCTAGAGGCATACCATTGGTAATAAAATTTAGGAAACAATTTTTACCACAGGTTCAAAACCATTAACTTTGTATAGAATATTGAATCGATTAGACACCAAAAAACACCAATGAGTAACATTCGAATTACAAAACAATTTTCTTTTGAAACAGGACATGCACTTTATGGGTATGATGGTAAATGTAAAAATGTTCATGGACATAGCTACCGCTTGGATGTGACCGTCATTGGACAACCCATATCGGATAATACTCATGTAAAATTTGGGATGGTAATTGATTTTTCAGATTTAAAAAAAATCATCAAAGAAGAAATTGTAAACGTTTTTGACCACGCCACCGTATTTAATAAAAACACACCCCATGTTGAACTAGCAAAAGAACTATCGGATCGTGGGCACAATGTGATTTTAGTCGATTATCAACCCACTAGTGAAATGATGGTGATTGATTTTGCAGAAAAAATAAAAAAACGTTTGCCCAATACTATAAAATTACACGCCCTTAAACTGCAAGAAACGACCACCAGCTTTGCAGAATGGTATGCAAGTGACAACTAACAGTTTCATATGAAAGTTATAAGAGTCCCCCAAGGGAAAAAAATATACTTTGCTTCTGACAACCATCTGGGTGCGCCAACGGCTAAAGAATCGATGCCTCGCGAAAAAAAATTCGTGCAATGGCTGGATTCTGTCAAACATGATGCAGAAGCTATTTTTTTACTAGGCGATTTATTTGATTTTTGGTTTGAATACAAATACGTTATCCCAAAAGGGTTTACACGTGTATTAGGAAAATTAGCGGAACTTAGCGATCAAGGAATCAAAATCCACTTTTTTGTTGGGAATCACGACTTGTGGATGAATGGTTATTTTGAAGAAGAATTAGGAATTACCGTCCACCACCAACCTAAAGAATTTACGTTTAATTCAACCTCATTTTTTATTGGTCATGGCGATGGACTTGGCCCCGATGACAAAGGATTCAAACGCCTCAAAAAAGTATTTACGAATTCGTTTTTTAAATGGCTTTATCGTTGGATTCATCCCGACATTGGTGTCCGATTTGCACAATACCTTTCCGTTAAAAACAAAGTTATTTCTGGGGACGAAGATGTAAAATTTCTTGGAAATGACAAGGAATGGCTGGTACAATACTGCCAAAAAAAATTACAAGAAAAACACAGTGATTATTTTGTGTTTGGGCACCGTCATTTACCACTAGACATTGCTCTTAACGATCAATCCAAATACATCAATCTTGGAGATTGGATTGGCTATTACACCTATGCTGTTTTTGAAAACGATACACTGACACTGAAAGAATTTTAAAATCTATTTTATTTAGACCTGAAGGCTAAAGTTTTCGTAAGTTTGCTGATTTTTGATTTGCTTTGAAAAAAAATCGTAGATTTATCAAAATTAACCAATGAACGTGTCCAAATTATCAGGCTTTGCCTCTATTTCTTTAGAGGAAATGAATGGTGTTTCATTATTGAAACGCGTTGATACCAAGTTCTTAACAACCAACTCTGAACTGTCTAAGCTTTTACCACTCCTTTATTCTGATTATCAGATTTTAGAAATTGACGAAAATCGGTTAATGAATTATTCCACTCTCTACTTTGACACAAAAGATTTACGTTGTTACAAGGAGCACCACAATGGAAAAGCAAAACGACACAAAGTTAGAATTAGAAGATATGTAGAGTCCGATATTTGTTTTTTAGAAGTTAAAGAAAAACAGAACTCTGGAATGACCAATAAAGTGCGTTGTTCAATTGATGATTTTGAAACCGACTTGTCGCCAAAATCAAAAAAATTCATTGAAAACGCCACTAAAAAGGACTGGAAATTAGAGCCTGCTTTACATAATTATTTTAAACGTTTTACTTTGGTAAACACCCAACGATCCGAACGTGTTACCATAGATACAGGTTTGGAGTATAAAACAGATTCAATAACAAAACAATTTAAAAATGTGGTCATTATCGAAGTCAAACAAGAAAAACAAAATACGAGAACTCCTATTTATAGCATTCTAAAATCTAACAGAATTAGAACGGTAAGTTTCAGTAAGTACTGCATGGGTGTTGCTAATATTTTCTCGGGTGTAAAAGCAAACAAGTTTAAAGAACTCAACTTAAAAATTAACCAATTAAATAACTAAAATGGAACTACTAGGCATTCCTGTATTCGACGACGATTTTTATAAAATGATGATTCGATTTTTGTTGAATTTATTTTTCCTTACTGGAATTGTAAAGTTTATTTATTATAAACACAGTCAGAAAAGAGAATACCTATTCACTTTCTACCTTATTGGAATTGTTGTTTACTTTTTATGCTTTACACTAAAAAAGTATGAACTGGATCTCGGAATGGCTTTAGGGTTGTTTGCGATTTTTGGAATTATTCGTTACAGAACACAACCGTTAGAGGTGAAAGAAATGACCTATCTCTTTGTGGTAATTGGCGTGGCAGTAATGAATGCCCTTTCAAACAAAAAAATGAGTTATGCAGAGATTATTGCTGCTAATACAATTATACTTTTGGCATTATACTTTCTTGAACGCTATTGGGCACGAACAGAAATACTCTCTAAAGATGTTGTTTATGAAATTATTGAGAATATACGTCCTGATAACCATGACCTACTTAAAGCCGATTTAGAAAAAAGGCTTGGTTTTGAAATTCTAAGCTTTGAAATTGGAAACATAAATTTCTTGAAAGATGTTGCCAAAGTAACCGTCTACTATAAACAATAATTTTGACTATGAATTTAACTAAAAAATACAACTCTATATCCGCATTCATTGTATTTCTATTAATGACCTCTAATTTAATAGTGGCTCAAAACTCAAAGGATTTAGAAGGGTGGAGTGCTGTACAACTTGACATAAGAGCTAATGAAAAAACGTCTTTTTCAATTTCAGAACATTTGAGGTATCGAAATGATATTACAACTGTTAGCACCTATTTTACACAGCTTGAAACAAGTTACGAAGTCCTCAAAGATTTTGAACTAGGTGGTGGTGTTCGGTTTATTAAAAAAAATGATGATGTTGGTAAAAAACAAGGAATTGAATCGCACTTTAGATATCAATTTGAAGCAAAATTCAAACATGATATCAAAAGAATGGGATTGTCTTACCGACTTAGATATCAAAATAAAAATGAACTAGGGTTTTCTGAAGACGAAGGCGATATTGCGAAAGAACAGCTCCGTTTGCTATTTGGAGTAGACTATAAATTGCTTCCTGTAAATGTCATTTTTAAATTAAAAGGAGAGTTTTTTAACACCTTTGTCAATAAAACAATTGGCAATAAAATTAATCGCCAACGGTTTACGCTTTCGGCCTCTCGAAAATTTAATGGATTTGGGGAAATAGCACTGTTCTACAGGATTCAAGATGACTTACATGTGGAAGTAAAAAAAACAAAAGTTACAGTCTCAAAAGCGATCTTAGGATTTAAATATACCTACAGTTTAGATTTTAGAAAAACAGATGAATCCGTCATTGAGTTGTAAATTATTAATCTTCTGTTTCGTGTGCATTTAGATCTTTTTCTAGGTCTAATTTACGAAAGGTCGGCGATATAATTCCAGTTGTAATCACTGTTATTAGAGTCATCGTTCCGCCAAAAATAACCGCTGTAACCGTTCCCATGAGTTTCGCTGTTACGCCACTTTCAAAAGCACCTAACTCATTTGAAGAACCCACAAACATAGAATTTACAGAAGACACACGCCCTCGCATATGATCTGGGGTTTTAAGTTGTAAAATGGTTTGCCTGATAACTACTGATACCCCGTCGGTGACCCCGCTAAAAAACAAGGCAACTACTGAAATCCAGAAGATGGAAGACAGTCCAAAAACAATAATACAGATCCCAAAGCTGAAAATTGCTCCTAATAACTTGAGACCTGCATTTTTACTAATAGGAATGTAAGCCGTAATCAGCATGGTAATAAACGCTCCAACAGCAGGCGCTGCTCTTAACAGTCCAAAGCCTTCAGAACCTACTTTCAAAATATCTTGTGCAAAGATGGGAAGTAGTGCCACAGCACCTCCAAAAAGAACCGCTATCATATCTAAACTTAAAGCTCCTAAAATGGCTTTGGTTTTAAATACAAATCGAACTCCTTCTTTTAAACTTTGTACAATGGGCTCCCCTATTTTTGGATTCAAAATTGGTTTACGTGAAATTCCAAACAACAGTACAAAAGACAAAACAACCAAGCCAAATACAATGCATAACGACCAATGAACGCCAATCCAATTGATCGTAAAACCTGCAAAAGCAGGCCCTAATACAGATGCCATTTGCCAAGTTGAACTGTTCCAAGTCGCTGCATTAGGATAGATTTTTTTAGGAACAATCAATGCGACGAGTGAAAAAATAGTGGGTCCAAAAAAAGCACGTAATAAACCGCCCATAAATACAAATGCATAGATTGTATAGAGAGTAGTTGTTGTATTCCAGTCAGATTCAACAGATGGGCTGGTTAAAAAGAAAAGCCCAAAACTAATTAATGAAAATAGACCTATACATTTTAGAAGTAAATTTCGTTTTTCACTTTGATCTACAATATGCCCTGCAAATAAGGCCATACTAAAGGCAGGGATAATTTCCATAAGTCCAATAATCCCTAGTGATAGTGGGTCTTTTGTGAGTGTATAAACTTGCCATTCAATGATAATAAACTGCATCGACCAGCCAAAGACAAGGATAAATCTTAATAACAAAAAGATATTAAATTCCTTAAACCGTAGTGCCGCATAGGGATCTCTTTTTGCCATATTACGATTTAATACCTTTTAGTTTTAACTGCAAACTTACACGCCCATTCCATTCGTTTTCGTCAATAGAATAAACGACTTTGAAGGGACTTTTAGATTTTATAATTGGTAGGTCACTTCCTAAACCAAAGCCAATGCCAACAATTTTTGAGCTGTCCTTTTGAGTAAGAGTGACCCGTAAATGTGTTTGATCTTCACCAACACATTTGCCGTAACCCGTATCGTGAACTCCCGACGTCATAAAGACAGGAGACATGTTTTGAGGTCCAAAAGGAGCAAATTGTTTTAAGATTCTATAAAATTTTGGGGTGATGGAATCAAAGTCAATTTCAGCATCAATTTTAATTTCAGGAGTTTGAAGGTGAGCAGGTAAAGTCGCTGAAACCTCAGCTTCAAAAGTGGCTTTAAATGCCTGATAATTTTCTTCTTTGATTGTAAGTCCTGCAGCATACATATGCCCTCCAAATTGTTCTATTAAATGGCTGCAGTTTTCTAAGGCGTTATATACATCAAACCCTTTAACAGAACGTGCAGAAGCGGCTAGAAAATCGCCACTTTTTGTAAATACTAAAGTGGGGCGATAATAGGTTTCTATGAGTCGGGATGCAACAATACCAATAACGCCTTTATGCCAATCTTCTTGATACACAACAGACGTGGCATCGTTTGTTTCATTTGATTGTTCTATTTGCAACAACGCCTCTTGCGTGATGCGTTTGTCTGTTTCACGTCGGTTAGTGTTAAAAAACTCTATTTCACTGGCAGCTATTTCGGCAGTTTCAAAATTTGTTTCTTTCATAAGAGCCACAGCATAATTCCCATGTTTCATACGTCCTGCTGCATTGATACGCGGTGCAATATTGAAGACAACATCTGTGATGGTTAGCACCTCCTTTTTCATTTGATTTATCAAAGCTTTAAACCCTGGACGTGGATTGGAGTTTATAATTTGTAAACCAAAATAAGCAAGGGCTCTATTTTCACCAACAATCGGAACTATATCGGCACCAATGGCGGTAGCAACTAAATCTAAATATCCTGCCAATGACTCTACAGAAATACCTTCTTTGGATGCCAGAGCTTGAATCAATTTAAAACCGACGCCACAACCACAAAGTTCTTTAAAAGGGTATGCACAATCGGAGCGTTTAGGATCTAAGACAGCAACTGCTAGAGGTAGTTTTTTTCCTGGACGGTGGTGATCACAAATGATAAAATCAATGCCTTTTTTCTTGGCATAGTCCACTTTTTCAATCGCTTTGACGCCACAATCTAAGGCAATTATTAACGTGAAATTATTGTCTGATGCAAAGTCAATCCCTTTATAAGATATGCCATAACCTTCTTGGTAACGATCAGGAATATAAGTGGAAATCTGTGTGCTTTTTGTTTCTAAATAAGAGGCCATCAAAGCAACGGATGAAGTTCCATCGACATCATAATCGCCAAACACTAATATCTGTTCGTTGTTTTTTATTGCTGATTCGATTCTGGCAACTGCTTTGTCCATGTCTTTCATTAGAAAGGGATCGTGAAGGTCGGACCAACTGGGTCGAAAAAAAGTTTTAGCGTCTTCAAAACTCTCAATTCCTCTTTGGAGTAACAACTCTGCAATTGCCTTATCTACACCTAATTTAGTTACTAAATTGGCTGTTTTTTTAGAATCAGGTTTCGGTTTGAGTGTCCAACGCATTCCTAAGAATTATGGATATGAATAGCGGTAGTCACCGTTGAAAATTGTCTAAACATTTCCATGACACCACAATATTTATCAACAGAGAGTTTTACGGATTTATCAATTTTTTTTGGATTCAGATCGGTTCCATAAAAATGATAATCTACATGAACTTTATGGTAAAACTTAGGGTGTTCATCTGTAAGAAACCCTTCGACTTCCATTTTTAATTCGTAATCAACAACTTTCATTTTTTCTAAAATGTCTACGATATCTATGCCAGAGCATCCTGCTAAGGCCGATAGCATCATTGCTTTTGGAGATAAGCCAAACTGTTTGTCTTGGTCTTTTACAACCGTATCCATTAGTACTGTTTTTCCACTTGGATTATCGGATTCGAATTGCATTCCACCTTTCCAGTGGGTTGTAGTTTTGTGGGACATTACAAAATATTTTTGATGTTTGTTACTTCAAAAATACTAAATAAATGTCAATAGTTACACTATAATGTATAGCTGACAATTTGAAAAAGGAGCACTAAGATGCTTTTGACTTTCCTGCCACCACAATAACAATTTCTCCTTTTGGGGGACGGTTGGTATAATGTTCTAAAATTGATTTTGCTGTGCCTCTTTGGGTTTCTTCAAAAAGTTTTGTGAGCTCTCTTGATACGGAGACTTGCCGGTCTTCGCCAAAGTATTGGCAAATATGAGAAAGGGTTTTGATAAGTTTATGAGGGCTTTCGTATAAAATTATGGTCCGAGGTTCTTCTGCTAACAACAGGAAGCGCGTTTGTCGGCCTTTTTTAACGGGTAAAAAACCTTCAAACACAAATTTATCGTTTGGCAATCCAGAATTCACTAAGGCAGGTACAAAGGCGGTAGCTCCAGGCAAACAGTCTACTGGAATCTCATTTTCGACACAGGCTCTTGTGAGTAAAAATCCGGGATCTGAAATAGCGGGGGTTCCGGCATCGCTAATCAATGCAATGGTCGTTCCTGTTTTTAATTTTTGAATAATGCCCTGAACAGTTTTATGCTCGTTATGCATGTGATGCGAGTGCATTTGAGTTCCTATCTCAAAATGTTTTAAAAGTTTTCCTGAAGTTCTGGTGTCTTCAGCCAATATTAGGTCAACCGATTTCAACACATTAATAGCGCGCAACGTAATGTCTTCTAAGTTTCCAATAGGGGTTGGTACAATGTATAGCTTCATGAGTCAAAGTTACAATGTTTTTAGATAAATTTTAATTGCTTGAACCAAATAAAGAATTTATATATTTGAAATAACTAAAATTATTTATCCCCTTAATTATTTTTACACAATGGAAAAATACCTTGCACTTTTAAAAAATTTATTTCTAGAATATTCACCAAGAGTGCTGTATGCCTTGGGTTTATTAATTATTGGCCTGTATGCCATAAAATTTATTATTCGACTTGTCCTCAAGCTACTTAAGGCACGTAACGTTGACGAAACGCTACAAATCTTTCTTGGAAATTTATTAAGATGGGGGCTTAAAGGGCTATTGATTGTCGCTGTCATTTCTAAACTTGGAGTGGACACTACTGCCTTAGCCGCCGTTATGGCCGCTGCGGGTTTAGGACTTGGGCTCGCCTTACAAGGGGCTTTAGGAAATTTTGCTGGAGGTGTTTTAATTATTTTATTCAAACCATTTAAAGTAGGGGATTTAGTAGATGTTCAGGGTGAAGTGGGTGTTGTAAAAAACATCGAAATCTTTACAACTCAAATTTTAACGCCAACCAACAAACGTGTCATCATTCCTAATGGCACCCTAGCAAATAGCAATATCACCAACCTATCAGCTGAAGGAAAACTAAGAGTCGATTTGACTATTGGAGTCGGCTATGATGAAAATATCAAAAAAACCAAAGAAGTGCTGATGAAGGTACTGACCTCACATTCTAAAGTATTGTCAGAGCCTTTACCAACAGTCAATGTTTCAGAACTAGCGGATAGTTCAGTAAATTTTGCTCTTCGTGCTTGGAGTACCGTGGAAGATTATTGGATTGTTTTTTATGACATTACAGAAAATTGCAAAGAAGCTTTAGATGCTGCGGGTATCGAAATTCCCTATCCACATGTGGTCGAAATTCACAAAAAAGAATAAATCTCTATTTTTTTGAAGGGATGGCGATAAAATCTTTTAAGTAATACGGCTCAAAATAGGCGACATCTTCAAATGTATTCGATTTGAATTTACGATAAGAAAGCGCACACATTTGTTTCGCTGAAGGCAATTTATCTTCTATAAATTGTGCGTTTTTGTGTGTAATAAGGTCTTTGGTTTTTGCCACCCCGTTACCAACAAAATAAACAATTGAAGACTTTAGCAGTTCTTGATACGAATCTGGAGTCAACACCTCAGCTTCCGTGGCGCGAGTTTCGTTATAGTTTGCATCATAAATAGCTGAATATACTTCCATACGTCTGGCATCAAGCATGGCAACGATAGCTCCTTTTGGAATTTCAATTTGATGCGCAAGCGCTTCTAAAGTTGGCACCGAAATCAAAGGTATATTAAGTGCGTAACTCAAGCCTTTAGCTGCTGAAACTCCTATTCGCAAACCCGTGTAAGAGCCAGGTCCTTTACTTACAGCAATGGCCTCTAATTGGTCTATAGAAATTTTTGCGACTTTTAGAACTTCGTCTATGTAAACATGTAAACGCTCTGCGTGGGAATACTCTAAGTTATTGTCTTCTTTAATTCCTACAACAATTCCGTTTTGGGATAGTGCCACAGAACAGTTGGTAGTGGAAGTTTCAATGTTTAAAATATATGCCATAAATTATGGTGTCAATGGTTTGCCCATATAAAAGTCTAGGACTTTTGAACGAAATACAAAATTGTACTTTGAATTAATTAAATTAGATTTGGCATTTACCAAACGACCTCTAACCTGTTCAACTTCAAAAGAGGTTGCTGCTCCAAAGTTAAACTTATTTTGAATATTTTTAAAGGATTCTTCCAAACTTGCTACAGAAAACTGAGACGCTTGGTATTGTTTCAAAGCAGCTTTTGCATCGGCATATGCTTGCGTAATAGTGGTCGTAATGTCTTGTTTTGCTTGTTCTAAATTAAGAATACTTTTTTCTCTATTAATTTTAGCTTTCGATACATTGGCTTTCGTTTTAAAACCGTTAAAGATCGGAACGCTCAAATTGAATCCTAAATTATATCCTAAGTTATTATCTAGTTGCTCATTGAAACCATTGGGAACTATCGTTTCAATGATGGAACCTGTATTTGGGTCTTGAACAAATTCAGATCTCACATCTAGTGCTCCTTGTCTATGCTGATATGAAGAACCTAAACCTGCACCAAAACTCAATGAAGGTGCAAAAGCACTTTGTGCCAATTTTACTCCAAAATCAGAATTTTCTATACTTAATTCTGCATTCTTAATTTCAGCTCGGTTTTCTAAAGCATAGGATAAAATTTCACCAGAAGTATTGTATGCCATGGACACGGATGTTAAATTAATTTGAACTTCTTCAATATCAAAATCATTGGGAGATACTTGAAGGTTTTGACTTAAGTTTAATAAAGACAAGTCTAAACTGTTTTCTGCATTTACAATACTTTCTCTATTAGATGCAATCGTGGCTTCAATATCAAATAAATCAGAGCGAGGTTTGATTCCCGCTTCAACCTGAGAGTTAATTTGATCTAGTTGATTTGAACTAATCGTCAATTGTTCTTTAGCAATTTTAAGATTTTCTTTGTTGAACAAAATATTTAAAAATGCATTAATAACAGTCATAGAGATGTTATCCTGAAGAATGGAGAGTTGAAGCTGACTCGCCTCTACGCCTAGTTTTGCTTGCTTGTAGGTATTTAAATTTCGGAATCCATTAAAAATTGTAACGCCCGTATTTAACCCAAAATTATTCCCTCTTGTATCACTTTTAATTCTCGAACCGTCTTGTCCAATAAAAGATCCAAAGTTAAAATTTTGAGATGCTGAGGCACTTAGGGATGGCATGAAATTACCTTTTGCATTTACCACATCTTGAGTGGCTAAATCAATGTCTAACACAGATTGCTTCACCGAAATATTATGTTCCAATGCATGATCGACGCATTCTTTTAGGCTCCATTTTTTTTGAGCAAAACTGCTCAACGTTCCTAAAAGAAAAAGAACTGTACATATATGTTTCATAGTGTTGGGGGTTTTATTATTCATCATCTTCTTCATCTTCATTGTTTTCTTCTGATGCCTTGTTCCAAACCTTGATTTCATCGCCTTCTTCAACGCCTTCAATAATTTCTACATTAATTCCGTCAGACAGTCCAATTTCTACGTTCTTAGTCTCAAAACTTCCATTTGCTTTTAAGAGTTCAACAAACGGTTTTTCGGTGATGCGATTGAACTGTAAAAGTGCTTCTTTGATAACCAAAATACTATCTTTACTTTCTATTTCTATTTCAGCATTTGCACTGTAACCTGCACGAATTTTTGTACTCACTTCAATGGTCACATCTGCTTTTATTGTAAACTGAACAGCTCCATTTTCTTCCACGCCTTTAGGTGCTACAAAAGTAAGAATTGCAGGAAATTCTTTTTCGTTAATTGCTCCAAGAATGACTTTGATGTCTTTGCCTTCTTCTAATTTTCCGACTTCAGATTCATCAACCTTACCTTCAAAAATCATTTTACTCATGTCCGCAATCGTAGCAATGGTAGTTCCTGCATTAAAGTTATTACTTTGAATGACTTGATCTCCTTCACGAACAGGAATTTCAAGAACAGTTCCAGGAATTTGTGCAACAATAGTGGTGTTGGCAGAGCTACCTCCAGAAAGAGATCCTTGCTTTATAATTTGATAATCGTCTTTGGATTGGTCGTAACTTTCCTTGGATTGATTCAAGCTCAACTCACTGTTTTCAAAGTCTTGTTTAGAGATGACTCCTTTTTCAAAAAGGGTTTTATTTCGATCGAATAAAGTTTGTGCATTTTCAAATGAGAGTCTTGCAGAATTGATGCGGCTTTTGGCACTTCCTAGGGCTTGTTCATTTGGAACCACTCTAATTTTAGCAATTAAATCTCCTTTTCTAACGAGGTCGCCTTCTTCAACAAAAATTTGATCTACGATACCAGAAATTTGCGGTTTCAATTCAATTTCTTCTTCAGGGTTTAACTTTCCTGTAGCAACCGTCTTGGTATCTAATGTACTATAAAAAGGAAGTTCTGTTTTATAGTCCACAACTTCTTTAGCATTTGAATCTTTAAAATATTTTAATACAAATACTAATAATATTAGTAAGACGATTCCTAAAATAATTTTTACTGTTTTGTTCATTGTTTTGGTTTTTTATTCTTCTCTTAATGCTTCTATTGGTTTGATACTTGTGGCTTTAAACGCAGGGATGAGTCCTATGAGAGTTCCTAGAGTTACTAGGATGAGTAGGGCAATAAATACTACCGCTATGGATACGGAGGCGTTTACAAGTGTTGCGTCATCACCTTGACCCCATGCGCTGTCCGCTGCAATCAACATCCATCCACCAGAAATGATGCCTAACAGCCCAGCTATAAAGGTTAAAAATACAGCTTCAACTACAATTTGACGTTTGATCTCAAAAGGGGTGGCTCCTAAGGCACGTCTTACTCCAATTTCTTTGGTGCGTTCTTTTACGGTTATTAATAATATATTTCCAATGGCAAATACGCCTGCGATGAGGGTTGCGATTCCAACAAACCATGTTAAAAATTGCATCCCTTTTAAAAATCCGGTGATTTTAGCAAATTCTTTTCCCAAATTAAAGCTTCCAAAAGCACGTTTATCTTGCGGGTGAATTTTATTCAAATTACGCAATAATAATTTAGCATCTTCTTCAATTTGTTTGATGTTATACTCTGGCTTTCCTGTAATCATAAGCCAGCCTATGGTATCTCCTTGGTTGTAAATTTGTTGAAAGGTAGTAAAAGGAATGTGAATATCACTACTTGGACCCATATTGGCATTGCTGTTTTGTGTTACTCCAATTACTGTAAAATTAATACTATTCATTTGGATGTATCGACCAATAGCTTGTTCATCTTTCTCAAACAGTTGTTTGTAGATGTCTTCTGAAATAACAGCTACTTTTTTGTTGTCATCAATATCGTTTTGATTGATAAAACGACCGTTTAATAATTTTTTCTTTTGAACTTTATCTAGTAGTGGATAGTCCCCATTGACACTGTAAGATCCAGATAAAAAATTACGAACAACAAAGGCTTGATTCCTGTTTCGAGGGACTACAAATTCGATGCCTTCTACATTTTCTTCTATTTTTTTGGCATGAGATAACTTAAGACGTACTCTTTTTCCTTCTTGAAATCCTTTGAAGGGCTTACTTGTGTTTTGCCCCCATACAAAAACACTGTTGGTTGCAAAATCGCCAAACGCTCGGTTGAACGAATTTTCCATACCTCTTGCAGCTCCCAAAAGGGTTATGAGTAATAAAATTCCCCACCAAACGCCCACCATAGTGATCGCTGTGCGCAATTTATTTTTGCTCATGCTGTCGTAGACTTCTTGCCATGTATCTCTATCGAATAAAAATCTAATCATCTAGTCGTCTCTTAGTGCTACTATAGGTTTAATTTTTGATGCTTTTTTGGCCGGTAAATAGCCTGCTAAAGTTCCTGCTCCAATAAGAGTAAGCGTCGCTGAAATAACAAGGCTTGTACTCACAGATGGGTTTGTAATAAAATAGGTTTTCAAACTAGGACCCACCCATTCTAAAATTCCAACACCCAACAGCAGTCCAAAATACCCTGCAATGGTTGTTATAAAAATAGATTCTATTAGAATAATAGCGACAATAGAATTTGGAGAGGCACCCAGTGCTTTTCTAATACCAATTTCTTTGGTGCGTTCTTTTACAATAAAAATCATAATATTACTAATTCCTACAATTCCAGCAATGAGTGTTCCCATTCCAATAATTAATATTATAATTCCCAAAACCGAAGTCATTTGAGTAATCCCTTTATTTTGCATGGCCATATTAAACACACGGACTGCACGTTGATCGTTAGGAGCTACTAAAAAACGTTCTTTTAATTTTTTTTCTAAATCTAATCCAAAATCAATGGCTTGATTAAAGTCTAATTCGGGTTTGTAAGTGAGATTAATTTGATCTACATAATCATTATTACCATAAACTTGCTGTGCTGTAGAAAGGGGCATATAGAGCAGGCGCTCTTCATCATCTCCACCATCATCAGTAAAAACGCCTACAACCTTGTAAGGGATTCCACTTAAATTAATATATTTCCCTAAGGGATCTACTTTTAAGAATAAATCTTCTTTTACTAGTTTTCCAATTACGACAACTTTGGTTTTTATATCCATGTCGCGTTGATTGATATAGCGTCCCTTATAGACTTTTGTTTTCTCTAAATACTGGTGATCAGGGTGTACAGCACGCAAAGAATAATTATTTTTTTCGTTTCTAAAAGAGGCGGCCACATTTTTGTAAATCCGAGAGGTGATAAACTCTACGTTGTCATCAAAATCTGTTTTGATGTACTTATAGTCTTCGTTTTTAAATTGTATGCGGCGGCCAGCTTGCATACCTTTGTATGCTTTGGTAGTTGCCCCAGAACGGATAAATACAGCGTTGGCGGCATCGTCTACAAAGGCTTCAGCAAAAGTGTTGTTCAGTCCGTTTGCAAGCCCAAATAATATAGTAAATAACAAAATGGCAAAGGTAACCGTAAAGCCAGACAATAAACTCCGAGTACGGTTTTTATTGATGCTTTGAAAAATTTCGCGCCAAAGGTCTATATCAAACATGTGATTCTGCTCTAACTTGGGTTACTTTTTTGTCTTCCATTATAACGCCATCACGTAAACGTACAATGCGTTTACACATGGCAGCAATGTCTTCTTCGTGAGTGACAATTAAAATGGTTTTACCTTCATCATTGAGTTGCTGTAAAAAAGCCATGATGTCGTAGGAAGTAGTTGTATCTAGTGCGCCCGTAGGCTCATCTGCTAAAAGTAGTTTTGGGTCGGATGCCAAGGCACGAGCAATAGCGACTCGTTGTTTTTGGCCGCCTGACAATTCACTAGGCAGGTGAGTTTCCCAATCTAAAAGTCCTACTTTTTGAAGGTGAAATCGTGCTTTTTCTTGACGTTCTTTGCGTTTGAGTCCTTGGTAGTATAAAGGCAAGGCTACATTTTCAAGTGCATTTTTGTAGTTAATGAGATTAAACGACTGAAAAATGAATCCTAAAAATTTGTTGCGATAAATGGCAGCTTTCTTTTCTGTCAAATTTTTGATAGGAACTTGATCTAGTATGTAGTCGCCTTCATCTGCTTCGTCTAACATGCCTATAATATTTAAGAGGGTGGATTTTCCAGACCCTGACGAACCCATTATAGCCACCATCTCGCCTTGAGCTACAGAAAGATCAATTCCTTTAAGGACATGTAAACTAGAGTCTCCAATGGCATAGGATTTGTGAAGCTGTTTTATTTCTAACATAAACTGGATTTGGTTAAACGATTAAACAAATAATCAATAATAAGACGTTCTAAATTACATTTTGTTACATGAACGGAGTTAAAAAAATTTATTAGAATATAATACGTGTTTTTGTACCAGTAATGGCTTATAAAAATCTAAATCACTCGTGCATAAATGATTTTAGATTTCACTAATATGAAGTGTAATCCAATAAATATAAAAAAACTAGATTTATGCTCTATTTTTTTAAATAAAAATTGTAATTTTTGTCTAGAAATTTGTAATATTGGTTTGATATTTACTAATTTTAATTGGTTAAAGCACTATAAATTGAACTAACTTTTAAATTCTGTGGGAAATTTCGAAGAAAAAAACGATATTATATTGAAATCTTTTGGCTATCATTTAAGAACGATACGTCAGGAAAAAAAATTGCGTCAAAAAACAGTTGCTAAATTATGCAACATGGACAGTGGAAGTTATTCCAATATAGAAAACGGTAAAAGAAATATAACTGTATTAACGTTGTTTAAAATATCTCAGATGCTGAATGTCTCAATGACTGAGTTGATGAACTTTAAATTGAAGTAATAATTCTTATTTAGAGTCTTTCAAATAGCGGTATAAAAAAAATGCTAAACCCCCAATCAAAATATAGGGTATGACCATTAAGTACACGATGCCGTTATTTACACTTTTTGCAGTTTCTTGACCCACTTCACTCTCTAAAACAGCTCTACACATTGCACATTGTGCATTTACAATTGTAAATGACAGTGCGAAAATCGATGTAAGGATCGCTCGTTTCAAAATTTAAACGTAATAGGGTGAAATCATAAGATATACAATTACGCCCGTTACAGCAACGTATAGCCATACAGGAAAAGCATATCGGACTATTTTTTTGTGTAATTCAAACTGCCCAAGGCGCGCTCTTACATAACTGATAAGTACCAAAGGAATTACAATGATTGAAAGAACAATGTGGCTAATTAGAATAAAATAATACACATAAACAACAGAACCGTCTCCTAGATATTTAGTAGAATCACTGGTCATATGATAGGCCACATACATCACTAAAAACAAAAAAGAACAGAAAATCGCTGTTTTCATTAAGTTTTCATGTAATGTTATTTTTTTATTTTTAATGGCTACAAGTGCTAAAATTAATAAAATAGCTGTAATAGCATTGATAGAGGCGTAAATAGGAGGTAAAAATGAAAGAGGCTTTACATTTGGTAAACGCACCGTAAACAAAAGTGCAACTACAACAGGCACAGCAATGGACACAATATTAATCCATAAGTGGTATTTTTTTTCAATTGATTGTGGTTTGTTATTCATTTTCTAGTAATTTTAAAATATCTTCTTTAAGCGCACTAATGTCTTCTGATTCACCCTCTTCATTAAATTGCTCTGCTTGGCTGATAATCCCTTTGTAATAAATTTTTGGGTTTCCGAATGCGTCTGTTCTGGAACGAATATACCCTTCTTTGTCAATAAGTGCAAAATTTCCGGAGTGTTCAAAGCCACCATCGGCACCATCAACTTGAGCAGCGTAAAGGTTAAACCCTGTGTTGGCTAGCTTATAAATAGCGTCCTTATCACCCGTCATAAAGTGCCAATTAGGGTTGGTGACACCATAATTTTCTGAATAAATTTTTAATACTTCTTGAGTATCGTATTCAGGATTGATTGTAAAGGATGCAATTCCAAAATCAGGACGGTTGGGGAAGGTGTTTTGAATGTCCACTAAATTTTTATTCATTTGTGGGCAGATCGTAGGGCAGGTTGAAAAGAAAAACTCAACAAGATACACTTTGCCAACAAAGTCTGCATTAGAAATCATGTCTCCATCTTGATTTATAAACTGAAAAGGCTGGACTTTTTTTGCTTCGCCATTTATGATAAGATACGACAGAGGCGATGCATCAGACACCGTCATTTTGAGGTCTTTACTTCGGCTTTCCGAGCGTGTAACATCATTATTTTGAATACGACCAACTATTTTAGGAACTACAATAATTCCAAAAATTAGAATGATAAACGAAACGCCTACATATGAATAATTAGTTTTTTTCATCTCCTTTTAGATCCTCTGCTCTACGACTTGTAGAATTGAAATTTCCTTTACGTTTTTGACGGTATTCTGTAAACAAAATACGCATGTCTTCACTCATTTTATTTTTAAGCACGGATACTTCCAAACAATCGTATGAGCTCATCCCATATAAGGGTGTTTTATTTTTTATTTGATCTTTATCGCGATCGTCTAAACGCCCTCTTTGATGGCGCTCTTTATCAATAATAAATACATCTGAAGTTTTTAGATTTGAATCCAAAACGGTAGAAATCTTGAGCGATTGATACGCAGATAATACATCAGCATCAGTGCCAAAGCCAAATTTCCAATACTCCAAAAACTCATACTGATTGAGTTCTTTTTCTAACAACTCAACTTGCATCTGTGCAGATTCAGGAACTAAAATAATAATTTGGAACCGTTTAAATCCTCGAAATTTATCATAAACCAGTTCTTTTAAGTTAAGAGCTAAAATGGCATCTTCCATCGGAGTCTTCCCTAAAAAACCTAATACAGTGAGATGGTTTTCTAATTGTAATGCCTCGCCGTTTTTGGTTACAAAATTAGAGAGTTCTGGAATGTCTTTTTTAATGACATCCAAGGTTTTATAATTGTGTTTTGAAGGGTATAAAAACAACAAAAACAGAACCGGTAAAAAAAACAGTACAGTGAGTACAAAAGGTTTTTTAAATTTAGTCATTTTCATAAGACAAAAATAAAAAAGACGGCTTTAATTAGCCGCCTTTTTAATGTTAATATTTATCTATTTTTTTTAAAAATCGCGTTTGACAAATCCATTTGTATAAACAGACTCTATATAACCGCCTTCTTGAAGTAATATAAAAACAAGGTACGAAATTAGAAAGATGGTAGTCCAGACCACTAATCTACGTAGTGATTTGGTCTCGTCACGCATGTGCATGAAATCCCAAGTAATATAGTAAGATTTCACAATGGTAAGCACTATAAATATCAAATTAAGGCTTTTCATATAGATGAATCCAGAAAACACTATGTTAGCTAATAGTGCTCCAAAACCGCCTTCAAAAGGGGTCATTGATGGTGTCATTAAAGAAGCTGGTTTGTAAATACCTAATACAACTTCTACTGCTGTAATAATGGAAAGTAATAAAAGAACTCCCCATATTTTTTGTGTATTGGACTTAAATTTTATCAAGCCTCTAAAAATTTCTAACTTATGTGCGTGTGTTGCCATTTTAAAAAATATATACGGTTAAACTAGGTAGAAGAATGTAAATACAAATACCCAAACTAAATCTACAAAGTGCCAATAAAGTCCCACTTTTTCTACCATTTCATAACTTTTACGACGTTCGTAAGTCCCAATAATTACGTTAAAAAAGATGATAATATTAATAACAACTCCTGATAATACGTGAAATCCGTGAAATCCTGTAATAAAGAAAAAGAAGTCTGCAAATAGTGGAGCGCCATATTCATTGACTTCTAAATTTGCCCCTTTTACATACCGTTTTCCGTTGTTTTTAACTTGTTTTATGGACGCTTCTCTAGATAAAACTGTTTTTTCTCCATCCTCATTAATTGTTTGAGTTCTTACCAAGATCTCAGGATGTGATTCTAAACCATGAAGTACATCACTCACAGAAAACGCTGGGAGAGCACTTTCCCCTACAAACCATAGTCCGTTTTTATTTTCATGCTGTGTACGTTCTGTATGAGATGCTGTAGTGAATTCTTCAACAGCAACACGTTTGAAAACATCTTCACCATCAATCGTTTTATACGTTCCAAATTGTAATATATTTCCGCCTTTAGTTTGAACTGCGCCGTAATCACCTTGAATAAACGTTGCCCACTCCCATGCTTGTGAACCTACAAAAATAGCCCCTCCAATAATAGTGAAGAACATATACCAAATGACTTTGTTTTTTTTCATTTCATGTCCAGCATCTACAGCCAATACCATAGTGACAGAAGACATAATCAATACAAAAGTCATAAACGCAACATAAATCATTGGAAGTTCTTGCCCATGTAAAAAAGGAACGTGTGTAAAAACTTCGTCGGCGATAGGCCAATAGTCAATAAACTTAAATCTTGAAAATCCGTAGGCTGCTAAAAAACCTGAAAAGGTTAATGCATCAGAAACAATGAAAAACCACATCATCATTTTTCCATAACTTGACTTTAGAGGTTGGTTCCCTCCACCCCAAGTTTTTCCTTCTGTTTCGGTGCTAATTACTGTAGAATCCATAACTGCAATTTGTTTTGAGATGTGCAAAAATAAGAATTTTATTTAGTTAAAGAAATATAAAAAGAAAAAGAGATATAACCATAAAATATCTACAAAATGCCAGAATGTAGAAGCGAGGTCAAATCCAAGAGTGTTTTCTGATGAATACTTCTTATTTAATTGATTTATAATAACCACTATAAGGCATACAATTCCTGCTAAAACATGAACAATATGTACCACCGCAATTATATATATGTAGGACATAGTAATATTACTTGTTGGCCCTGTGAAATTATATCCTGAATCAATAATTTGGTTAAACCCTTGAATCTGAGAATAAATAAATGCTATTCCAAGAACTAATGCTCCAATAAGGAGAGATGTTGTGGTGGTGACTTGGTTCTTTTTTAAGCTTTGCTTGGCAGCGTATAAAAAAATACTACTCAAAAGAATAATTAGTGTACTGTAGGTAAAAGAGTTAGGAAGCACAAAATTAGCGAGCCAATCTTCGCGTGAGCTACTCACAATAAAAGCACTTGTAAGCCCTGCAAAAGACATGATTAAGGAAACAATTCCAAACCATAACATCATTTTTTTTGCACGCTTTTGTTTTTCTTGGGAAGACCCTTGTGTTAAATCCATAGTCTGATAAATTTATCTGAAACGTAAATAATTTGAATTAAAGTAATATAAATAACACTAGACAACATGAGTTGACGTGCTGCTTTATTTGTTTGGTTTTTAAACAGTCTAAATCCGAAGTACAAAAACCAGCTACCAGCTGCTAGTGTTAGAATCATGGCAGCGATGGATAATTGAAGTCTTCCTGTAAAACCAAACACTGGTACGATCGAAATGAGAATAGTCCAAACGGTATAAATAATGGTTTGAAGTGCTGTCCCTTTATCTTGTTTTCCTGTTGGCAACATATTAAAGCCTGCTTTTTGATAGTCCTCGTGTAAAAACCAACCAATAGCCCAAAAGTGTGGAAATTGCCAAAAAAACTGGAGCATAAATAAAATACCTGCTTCAATTCCAAATTTACCGGTCGCGGCAACCCATCCCAACATAAAAGGAATAGCTCCAGGGATGGCTCCCACAAATACGGAAAGCGGCGTTTTTGTTTTCAAAGGCGTATATGCGCTCGTATACAAACAAATTGAAATTGCACCAAACATGGCAGTACGCTCATTGATACTGTATAAAATAGACAACCCCCCAATAGTCAAAACAATCGCTAAAATAAAAGCATAAGTAACTGACATTCTTGCGGCAGGAATGGGTCTGTTTTTGGTGCGTTCCATGAGCGCATCTAAATCGCGTTCTATAATTTGATTAAAAACATTTGAAGCCCCTACCATAAAATAACCCCCAATAGCTAAAAGAATAAGCGTTTGAAAATCAACACTATCTGCTGCTAATAAATAACCAGCTAAAGACGAAAAAACGACACTAATAGATAATCCCATTTTGGTCACGGCCTTAAAGTCGGCTAGAAAAATGGTTGCTTTTAATGTTGTATGAGTATTATTTGACATAAGGTGAAAATTCTTCACATTTGAGCTGCAAAGATACTTCTAAAATCTATTTCAGCAATGTAAATTTTGGAAATAAACACCCCTGTAGAGGTCTGTTTTAGTTGCCTACAAAATAAATCGATACGTGGCTTTCAATAAAAAAATGTTCTGAGGGCGTTGGTCTAAAATTCCTGATTCAAGTCCTTTAAATAAAGTATTCGAGGACAAAATACTACTTGAGATTCCTTGCGACCAAACCAAAAACAGTTCGGATCCTGGAATGTATTCCCATCTTAAAACTAGGTTAGAATTGAACTGAACATACGAAAAATCAGGGTTTTCAAAACTATAATCCATGGTACCGTCTCGGTTTTCGTCAACCTGAAAATCATTGCCATTCATGCCTATTTGATTGGTGTCATAAGAATGAAAACGATCGTTGAGACGCTCTGCAACAGGATTTGTCACATATTTAAAATCTCTGTAACGACCCCGTGAAATAAAAGGCTGTCCATAATATTGAATCGATAGATTAGGGTTGATCGTATAATCAAGTCTTAACGATGCAGTGAGCGTATGATTATCAATCGCTCCCAAAACGTATCTGGTATCAGAATTATAATCTGACTGCGTCACATATTGTGTCTGGTTTTTTGAGATACTGTATTCTGGAGCTAATGAAATATTAAGGGCATTAGTTGGTTGGTAATTGAGCTCAGATTCAAGTTTTAATAGAGAAAAATTGTTTTCATTAGCTTGAGAATGAATCAAGCCAATAGTACCATTAAACTTTTTTCGTTGGTCGGAGCCCACAAAAAAGTATTGAAAATTTTCTTGAGAAAAACGCCAACGCGGGCCACCTCTTAAAGTGCTATTAGAAAAAATACGAGGTTTATGAGCCGCTCCAAAATCGATCCCCCAATTGTTGGTGAAGCTTGTAGAACCTTTTAACTCATACTGCATTCTATTGTAGTTCCCCTCAAAATCATAGGATGAAAATTGATTAAATCGCATATTAAAGTCTCGTAAAACACCAACGGGTTTAATGGTTCTGTACCTTAAATTAGCGTATTGAATCATTTCATCGGCACTTCTCATAAAACCGATATCATTCAGCTCAAGTTCGGGAGAAACCCATTTAAATCCAGCATTATAATTCCAGTGTTGCCCCCCTACTTTTCCAATACCAAAACGACCTCCTGTGCCTGTTAAGGATGTTCTATTTGGATCGACCTCTAAATGACTTGCGTCAACTCTATTGAATAAATGTGTTAAGTTTTCTTGTGTGATTTTAATAGATTCTTTGCTTCCCTGTACATGACTCATGACCATGCTTGCCTCCATAAAATAAGCTCTATTTTTCCATTGGTGTTTAAAATCGAGACCTCCAGAGTAAGCCGATTTTCTCAAATCAGAAACTTCCGGGGTAAGAGAACGATTGGTGGCTGTAAACATACCCCCTAAGAAAGTGTTTTTTTCGTTAAAATCTTTTTGAACCCGCCCAACAAAATAGTTGGTAAATGGCTCTGCAAGAGACTCAGTAGTGTTGCCATTGGTGCTTATCTCAGTAAATTCCTTAGAAGTCATGCTTTCTAAAACACCAATAGACCAGCCGTTTTTGGTTTTACCACTAAATTTGGCTGCCCCTAAAATCGTTGTGTTTTGAGGTTGGTCTGTAAAGGCCCCATCAACCGTTTCAGGGGATACTTGTGGACTTCTACCAATTCGCCTTGAGAAAAATAAGTTATTCCGATTGTCTGCAAAGCGGTAATCAAAAATATTTTTGTTTTCCACAAAGAAGGGTCGTTGATCTCTGTTAAAAATCTCAAAACCATCTAAGTTAATCGCTGCAGGATCAGCCTCTACTTGTCCAAAATCGGGGTTGATAGTAACGTCAAGCGTTAAATCGTTAGTAATCCCAATCTTAGCATCCAGCCCTGCATTCACGGTAAAATCGTTCCCATCAGCATAAGGGTTGCCTGGTTCTGCTTCATATCTGTCTAACTTGGTAACCACAAAAGGTTGAATTTCTATTTGTTTTTGAGAATTTATGCTTGTTAATCCCTTTAATTCTCCCGCTTCACTCACCCATCCAGCTGCTCCAACTGGTATTCGATTCCAAGCAGAAAATTCATTATTTTTAAAATATTGTCGAGTGACATTCAACCCCCAAATCTGATTTTGGTCGCTGCTAAATCGTAATTGACTTAGAGGAATTTTCATTTCGGCACTCCAACCTTCATCATCTATAAGGGCTTTGGTACTCCAAATGGGGTTCCAACTTTCATCAACATTATCGCCATTATCCGTAACAAATTCATCGCCTCGTACTCCGGCAGCAGTCACGGTAAACAGAAAACCAGTTCTTAAATCGTGGTAACTATCTATAAGGACATTGATCCGATCTCCTACAAATCCGTCCCGTCGAGATAGGCGGTTGGTAATTGTTTTAGGTTTGGGGTCTAACGCTTTTAAAGCAACATAAAGATGTTTTTGGTCGTAGAGAATTTTAAATTTAGTTTGAACGGAAGGTTCGGTGTTTTCATCTGGGTCAACCTCAATAAAATCACTTCCCCACTCAACAGACGCCCATATAAAATCGTCTAAACTTCCATCAATAGAAGGTGCAGATGTACCTTCAATTTGAAGGGTTGTATATGTTTTTCCAGAAAACGGTGAAACTTCTTGTGCGTTTAAGAAACAGAAACTTATACAAAATAAAAAACACAGGCAGTTAAAAAGCTTCATAGTGACGGTTTTAGGGTAGTTCGGTCTACAAATATTAAAAATGAGATTTATAAATCATAAGAATTATTTGTTAAACTTTGTCCCTATCTCCTTAAATATAATGAGTTATCATCAAAACCACAATAGCAATCACTTGAAAATCAATATCAAAATAAACTCAAAATAGATTTTGTTAATAACAATTTATAGTCGTAGATTTGCAAACTCTTTTTTGAAGGAGGAATGTTTAATAAGAAAAAATAATTAGTGTGGATACATTAAGCTACAAAACAATATCAGCCAACAAAGCTACTGTAGATAAACAGTGGGTTTTGATAGATGCTGAAGGACAAACGTTAGGACGTTTAGCTTCTAAAGTTGCAATACTTTTAAGAGGCAAGCACAAAACTAACTTCACACCACACGTTGATTGTGGAGATAACGTTATTGTTATCAATTCAGAAAAAATAGTTCTATCTGGAAACAAATGGACTGAAAAGTCTTATATCCGTCATACTGGCTATCCAGGAGGTCAAAGATCACTAACTGCGACTGAGATGTTTGCTAAAGATCCAACAAGGTTAGTTGAAAAATCAGTTAAAGGAATGTTACCTAAAAACAAATTAGGTGCTGCTTTATTCCGTAATCTAAACGTTGTGGCTGGTACTGCGCATTCTCACGAAGCACAAAAACCAAAAGCAATCAACTTAAACGAAGTTAACTAATGGAGGTTATTCACAAAATTGGCCGTAGAAAAACGGCTGTAGCACGTATTTATCTTGTTCCTGGAAAAGGATCAATTACCGTGAACAAAAAAGATGTAAACGATTATTTTCCGTCTGCAACTTTACAGTATAAAGTTAACCAACCTTTTGCATTGACTAACAACGAAGGCAACTTTGATGTTAAAGTAAATGTTTTTGGAGGTGGTATAACAGGTCAAGCAGAAGCAATTCGTTTAGCTTTATCTCGTGCAATGTGCGAATTAGATGAAGAAAACAGAGGAATTCTGAAACCAGAAGGCTTATTAACAAGAGATCCAAGAATGGTTGAGCGTAAAAAATTCGGACAGAAAAAAGCGCGTAAAAAATTCCAATTCTCTAAACGTTAATATTTATAATTTAAACCAGTTATTGTTGTCTATGGTGGGCCAACCACCAAGACTTAGTTTAGCATCTAAATGTTTAAGGCCTTAAAAAAATAAGCCACTCAAACATTGCTAATTCAACAGAACGTAAACTATCACAAAATGGCATTAGTAGAAGTAAAAGAATTATTAGACAGTGGTGTACACTTCGGTCACCTTACAAGAAAATGGGATCCAAACATGGCTCCTTACATTTATATGGAACGCAATGGTATCCATATCATTAACCTTTACAAAACAGCTGCAAAACTTGAAGAAGCTTCTGAAGCTTTAGCAAAAATTGCAACCTCAGGTCGTAAAATATTATTCGTAGCAACGAAAAAACAAGCAAAGGACATCGTCTCTGAAAAAGCAGGAAATGTCAACATGCCTTACATAACTGAAAGATGGCCTGGTGGAATGCTAACTAACTTTGTAACGATCCGTAAAGCTGTTAAGAAAATGGCAACGATTGATCGTATGAAAAAAGACGGTACTTTTTTAACACTTTCTAAAAAGGAACGTTTACAAGTAGATCGTTTAAGAGCTAAATTAGAGAAAAATTTAGGTTCAATTTCTGACATGACGCGTCTTCCAGGTGCTCTATTTGTAATTGACATCAAACGCGAGCACATCGCAATCAAAGAAGCACAGAAGTTAAACATTCCAATCTTTGCAATGGTAGATACAAATTCTGATCCAAGACAAGTGGATTATGTAATTCCTGCAAATGATGATGCTTCTAAATCAATTGAAAAAATCCTTACAAATGTAACCGATGCGATTGCTGAAGGTTTAGCTGTACGTAAAGCTGAAAAAGAGACTAAAGATGCTGAAAAAGCAGCGGCGGAGACTCCAAAAGAAGCAAAAACTGAAGCAAAAGTTGAGGCTAAAGCTGAGACAGTAACAGAAGCCAAGACTGAAGTAGCAGAAAAAGAAGTAGTAGAAAAAACCGTAGCGCCTAAAGCAAAAAAAACAGCTGCACCCAAAGCAGCCAAAGCTAAAAAAGTAGCGAAAGCGCCTGAAGCTACTGCAGTAGAAGACGTTGCCAAGGAAGAAGAATAATAAAAAATTATAAGTAATAAAGTAACAACAAAGTCGTTCAGGTTCTTCCCATGGAAAATTTGAACGACTTTTTTTAAACAATTAAATCATGATAAAAGTAACAGCTGCTGAAGTAAATAAATTAAGAAAAGCAACAGGCGCAGGAATGATGGAC
>Ga0233438_10001137_pt1 | contig 30204 bp, 17 predicted proteins | sample SI_123_September_FD_182720 | JGI IMG/M metagenome (GOLD analysis project Ga0233438, IMG submission 182720) | Seawater microbial communities from Saanich Inlet, British Columbia, Canada - SI_123_September2016_10_MG | ecosystem: Environmental > Aquatic > Marine > Inlet | place: Canada: British...
TGATCAGTCGCTCTTGGCATCATCATTGGGATAACTTGATTACTATTTTTGATTATCCAGATGAAATTCGGAAAATCATTTTTACCACAAATGCGATTGAGTCACTCAATAGTGTGATACGCAAAGCCATCAGAAATAGAAAGATATTTCCTAATGATGATTCAGCCTTAAAAGTGGTTTATTTAGCCATTGAAAATGCTGCTAAAAAATGGTCCATGCCGTTAAGAGATTGGAAGTCAGCTATGAATCGATTTGCGATCGAATTTCAGGGAAGATTTCCTGAATGATAAAGTCGTTTACACAAAATAATTTACAGGCTCAATTTCTTCCTAAGTGCAGGTCATCAAGTGCTTTACAGATTTTGATGGCGATTTCTAGACGTTCATTGTCACTGAGTTGAGCATCATTTTGTTCAAGTAATGATGAGAGTGTTTCCCCTTTAAATTTTTGAACGCTATAGTATTCACCAAGATCATCTTGTTCTATATCGAGGGTTGCTTCATTTTTTACTCGCATAGATGAAACGCCAATCCCTAGATCTTTTGTGATTTCAATCTCATCATATATGGTGTCTGAAAAATCTTCTTTATTCATTGAATTGATTTTTTCTTTCTTGATAGCGTATAACTCCTCATCTTCACCTAAAGCAAGCATCACCCGACCAAATGTACCTTGGCCTATTGTGCTATTGGGTAGTATGAAATAAATCTTGCCTTCTAGTTTTAGCTTATTGCAATTTTTATATATATCGTCATCTTCAACGTCACTGCCATTAATAGCTCGATCTTCTATTTTTTCTGCAGGAATTTCCATAAATTCCTGTTGATCTAATGTGTCAAACTGTGCTTTGGCATGTTCAATATCTTCATGTGTTAATTTATGATATTTATAGGGCTCTAATTTACCTATAGTTTCATCTGTATATCGATGAGCAAGTTTTCGATGACGATTTGAATACGTTTGTTTGTACGATTCAGCTAGCGTGTCAATTATTCGTTCTTGTTTAGCAATTTCACGTTGGCGTGAGTTGTGTGTGGTCACAATCATTCTCCCTGATTAAGTCACTTTCACATTACAACTGTTTTATTAGATAAACATGAAGCTTTGAGGGATTGTTAAGACTTGTTTATTTATTGTTTTCTTATAGATTCATTTTAAGTTACACAGCAATATGAGTATGATATGCATCCATCATGCTCATATTACACTCATCAATGAGTAAATTAGGGAGAAGGATTTGGTAAAGGTACAGTAGCCGTATTTTCGTATTGAAATAGTGGCAGTTTACTCATCATGTAAATACGCCTTGCTTCTTCGTCAGGCCATAAAAACAGTGGGTTTTGTTTAGCATCGATGGCTTTGGTGTCGATGAATACGGGGATGTGCATATACGCTGAGAAAATTGATAAAAATCGGGGGGCAAATGGCTGCTCAATATAAACCACTAGTGTACCATTTTGACAATCATCTCGTTTAGCTAGCTTTTGTACAGTGTCAAATGTGTTAGCTCTAGCTTGGCCCTCAGGTTTTTTTGACTCAGAGATTTCAAAAGGTATTTTTGCTAATTCTGGATGATCTTTCACAAGCGCGTACCAGGTTTGTTTAATCATATGAGCTTCGGTGCGGTTTTCTGTTATTTCTGGTGCTTCTTCAGGAAGCAGGGCGCGGTAGCCAGTAACAGCAATAATCTTGGTGGGGATGGTGCCTTGATTGATTTTTTCAATCATGGCGTTAAATCTCATGCTTACTCTTGGCTTGGTGCCACCAGGAATTGCTGCAATATGGTGCTTTATATCTTGTGGGCTTGGGGTCATTGTTTGATTTCGACCTAACTGTTCAAGGATAGTTAAAAAATGTGATTTATCTGCTTGTAATCGTTGTTCTAAAGTTTCGTTTTCTGGCGACCATCTTTCACCTTTTCGTAGCCAATGTTTTTGCGTTGTTTGAATAAGCCATTGATTGGCCTCTTGCTTGTTGCGAGCAGTGCATGTGGTATTCACTTGATAAGTTTTGAGTAGGTCTAATAGCGCTTTTTGTTGTGTTTTACTGTAGCCATAGTCTTGCATGACTTGTTGCAAGTGATTATTTAAAGGCTTGTGCTTGGTATGTTGGTGGTAAAAAAAGCCACAAGTAGCAATCGATGTCACTCCTAAAGCAAGACCAATTGAACGATGATTGTGAAGTATTTGTTTCATGGATGCCTACCGATAAAACATTTATCCATTTAGCCATAAAATGGATATTTTTTACATAATTATTTTTTTTAGCCATTTTATGTAAATTTAATTTGAGCGGAAGGGCGTCTAGGTAAGTGATGTATCCTTGATCGCTAACTTGTTTTATTTTGCTGAGCTTGAATAGCAGTAATGGCAATCGTATAGATAATATCTTGGACTGATGCACCTCTGGACAGATCATTGACAGGTTTTTTCAAACCTTGAAGCATAGGTCCCATCGAGATAATTTTAGCACTGCGCTGCACTGCCTTATACGTTGTATTGCCCGTATTAAGGTCGGGAAAAATGAGCACAGTGGCTTGGCCTGCAACAGGGCTTTTAGGTGCTTTGCGTTTAGCGACCGTTTCGATCAAAGCGGTATCATATTGCAGGGGCCCGTCTACCTCTAGGTCAGGGCGCTGCTGATGAATCAACTGAGTGGCAAGCTCTACCTTATCCACATCAGCGCCAGATCCTGAGTGACCGGTGCTATAGCTTAGCATGGCAATTTTTGGCGTAATTTGAAATTGCTTTGCTGTTTGGGCGCTCTGGATGGCAATGGTCGCTAGTTGCTCGGCACTGGGGTTGGGGTTAATGGCACAATCACCAAAGATTAGTACTTGCTCTGGTAGGCACATAAAAAAGACAGATGAAACTAGCGGCTGATCTGGATGCGTTTTGATGAGCTGAAGGGCAGGGCGAATGGTATTGGCTGTAGTATGAGTGGCCCCGGATACAAGGCCGTCAACATGGCCTTCGCTCAGCATCATGGTGCCCAGTGTAATAGGGTCAGTGAGTAATTCTTTGGCCATTACTTCTTCTAAACCTTTGTGTTTTCGAAGGTTGATTAAAGGTTGGGTATATTGGTCAGCAATCTCTAGAGGTGGCTGAATAATCAGTTCTGGGTGCCATGTTAGACCCTGGTTGGAAGCAATAGCTTGAATACGGTCGGGCTCACCGAGTAGGGTGCATTGCGCAATTTGCTTTTGGCTGCAGTGCAAGGCTGCTGCAATGGTTCGAATATCCTCACCTTCAGGGAGCACAATCCGTTTTAATTTAGATTGAGCCGTTTGAATAATCTGCTGCTGAAAGGCTGGTGGTGATAGGTTGATGCGTTTGGGCGCTTTAATACATTCGCTTAGTGGTTCAAGACAAAGGTGGTCGGTGATATGCTCAATCGTTTTGGTGATGCGAGGGTGATCTTCTACTGGTAGTGGAAAATTAAACTTTAGTGAATTGGCAGTCACAAAGCTATTGGTCGATACTGTTAAAATAGGGCAATGCTCCATCAAAGTGGGATGTAGCCATTGTTCAATGGCTTTGGGCATTTGGTAACTGCCAGTGAAGATAATGCCAGCTAGATCGATGCCTTGGGAAATGGCTAAGGTGGCAGCGATCATCAAGTCGGTGCGATCACCACCGGATAAGATTAACGTGTTGGGTTTTAGTACGAGGTGGACACGATTAATACTACTGGCAAATAGTTTTACATGATAAACACGTTTATGATCCATATTGCCGGCGCAAATGACTTTGGCTTGTATTCGGTGACAGATATCAGTAACGGTTGGTGCGAGCATGGCTGATGACCAGGGAATGCCGCCAATCCAATCGATATCAAGTTGTTTGAGGATAGGTAGATTTTGCCAAGCTTTGATCGACTCAGTATGGGATTTTAGCTTGGCTGCTTTATCATCTAGTAATGTGTGCATGCCAGCAGGGTTAGGCGCATTGATTTGATTCACAAGTAGTCCAAGCCAACGTTGCTGGTTTTGGGAGCGAAGCTGTTTAGCATGATAGGCCAAGGTTTGCCTTGCTTGTATTGGGCCAATTTGTGCATTGATCACCATAATGGTTTGTGCGCTAAGTGCTTTAGCAATTGTTTGATTGACTGAAACGGTAGAGTTTGCTGCCTGATCTTGTAGTGAACAGCCTCTTACTAGTAAACAGTCATATTCTTTAGCTAGCTTGGCTTGATGCTTCAGTAGTTTAGGGATCAGTTCATTGTCATGACCAAGCATCATTGGTTGCCAGTCTTGATGATGGTCAACTGAAAAGCGTTTAAGCTGGATATGCAAATGGTTTTCTAGGTGGTTGTAGTACTGTTTTGCTGGCGGATTGAGATCAACATAGGCTACCTTTAAGCCTTGAGCTGCTAATGCGTTATACAGGCCTATGGTTAATACGCCAAGACCCACATCAGTTTGCAAAGGCAACAGAAAAAAAGTTGTTAGCATGATAGCACTTTTTGGGTTTCACGGGCCATTTGTAACGATTCATTGGTGGGTATAACCAGGATTTTTGGTGTCAGTTTTAACTGCTTTAATATGGGAAGCTGAGTGATAGTTTGCTCACGAATAAGGGTGCTGTTTTCTCCGATACCCCCGGTAAAGATTAACGCATCTAGCCGGTCAAGTGATGTCATCATCTGACCAATACCTTGCGCTAGCTTTTGGCAAAACATATCAATAGCCAGCTTGGCTTTGCTATTTCCTTGCTGACTGGCTTTGGCAAGATCACGCATATCATGACTGATGCCAGAGATGCCCAGGCAGCCACTTTGGTGGTGGAGCATGTGATCAATGTCATCGATATGATAGCCATGATTGCGAGCCAGATAAAAAATAATATTAGGATCCAGGTGCCCTGATCGAGTGCCCATCATGAGGCCATCTAGCGGGGTAAAGCCCATAGATGTGTTAACACTTTGACCATCCTTGATAGCACAAACGCTACAACCATTACCAAGGTGGGCAACAATGAGCCCATGTTGTTTGGCTAGATGAAGCTGTTTGATGGCTATTTGACTGACATAATTGTGGCTAAGGCCATGAAAGCCATATTGACGAATATGGTATTGCTCGTAGCATTGATCAGGTAGCGCATAGCGGTAGGTCGGCTCGGCAAGCGTACTATGAAATGCGGTATCAAAGCAGGTAACCTGTGGTAAATCTGGCCAATAGGCTAAGCTATGTTTCATAAACGCAACGCTGGTTGGATTATGTAGCGGCGCTAGCTGCTTAATTGCGTTTAGATCTTCGATCATCTGGTGGTTGATAAGCGTGGCTTGGGTGTACTTTTTACCGCCATGTACCACGCGGTGAGCAGCAGCTGTCAGCGTTGTTGGATCAACTTGCATACATGAGAAAGCTTGTGCTAATAAGTCTTTTGGCTTTTTAGATGTTATCTGGTGAGATTGGTTCAGGTGACTACTAAGACTGGCATTGTCTGTACCCATACGTTCAATACTTGCCCAAGCTTGACGATTACCATCAGGTAGGCTGATCACATCACATTTCAGTGAAGAGCTACCTGCATTGATAATGAGCATTCGATGATTGGTCATGCCATAAAGGGCTATTCTTTAAATAAGAATAGCAAAAATTTATCATTTTAGCAGCATAGTTGGTTAAAATATATTTTTTATTATATAAAATTAATAATTTACATCGTATGATTGGCCCTGACTGTTTTTGGGGTCGATGTGGTGATATATGAAATACTGATCTACTAGATCAATAAATGATGTGTACCGCATTGTCTGTTTAGTTATACTGCTAAAAGGGTTTATCGAGGTGTTATATGTTGGTTTTATTATTGGTGCTGTTGGTGATAGGTGGTTTTGTGGTGATGACTTATAACCGGTTAATTGCGATGATTGAGGCAGTGCGTAACAATGAAAAACAAATTGATGTGCAATTAGATCGACGGTATAAGGTTTTTGAGTCACTGATTGAAGTCGTTAAAAAGTATATGGATTATGAAAAAAGTACGCTCAAGCAAGTGGTGCAATTGAGACAAGATTCTCAGTTAGCTAAATCCAGATCAGATCATGAAACTAGGCGAGTTGCTGAGGATAAAATTTCAGCAGTGATGGGTGGATTAAATGTTGTGATGGAACAATACCCTGATTTAAAAGCCAGTGAAAATGCAAGGCAGCTACAAGAAGAAATTGTTAATACTGAGAATAAACTGTCATTTGCCAAGCAGGCATTCAACGATAGTATTGAGCGTTATTATGCGCTGCGGCGTTCGTTTTTCACAAGCATGATTGTGGGTTTTTTTGCTAATCTAAAAGTAGATTTTGTGTATTGGCAATTAACCGCTGAAAAAGTCAAACAGCAAGAAGATTATACGGTAAAGCTCTAAATGAGCTCATCTTTTTCTCGTCATTCAATTGGGGATTGGCGAGAAACGATACGGATTAATCAAAGGCGTACAGCTTTTGTGCTGCTTACATTTATCTTCATGTATTTAAGCATTGGCTTGCTAGTTGATGTGTTTTGGCTGGCAAATCAATATTCCCAGGCCTCAATGCCAGATATTTTACAAGCCTTACTATCATTGCATTTGATGCCTATCGCCACGTTGGTGATGGGGGCTTTGGCGGCGATAGGTATTGGCGTGACATATCTCCTTCATGATCGCATTGTGCTGATGGGAACCAGCTATCAAGCAGTGACTGCAGGTCATCCAACTGCATCTACGTTATTTCATGTGGCCCAGGAAATGAAGGTGGCAGCTGGTTTAAGCTACCTACCTAAAATCTACTTGATTGATGCACCCTATATGAATGCATTTGCTAGTGGCTATAGTGAAAAATCAGCGATGATTGCCGTGACTAGCGGTTTGATGGAAAAATTAAATCGTAGTGAACTACAAGCAGTCGTTGCACATGAACTCAGCCATATTCGTCATTTGGATATCAAATTAACACTGACTGTATCGGTGCTCAGTCAACTAATGATATTGGTTGTTGACTGTTTGTTTTGGCAAGCGATGTTTAACCCAAGGCGCAAACAGCAAGGTCGAAACGCACTATTCATTATCATCATCGTTTTACGGTACGTCCTTCCACTTATTAACATGTTTTTGCTCCTGTACTTAAGTCGAGCTAGAGAATATATGGCTGATGCAGGCGCTGTTGAATTAACGAGGGATAATGAGCCAATGGCTCATGCTTTAATAAAAATACAACAAGATTTACAAGCCAATAAGGCCAACTATCGCACTATTTTCACTCGCATTAAGCATGAATCAATTAGGCGGCCATTTTACATTTTAGATCCAGTTTCAGCCGTTGGGTCCATGCATACGATGTCAGATTGGTTATCGACCCACCCAGCTATTGAAAAAAGACTGCAAGCGCTGGGGTTTAAAAAGAATGCTGGTTGATCGTGTGAAGTGGCAGTACCAAACATCGAGCTGATCCGCCTGATTTTATAAACTCACTAAATGGTAGCGGCATAACATCATAACCTGCTTGAATAAGCTGCTTTGTCAGCGTATTGCTGCAGGGATTTTGAATCAGCAACTGATCTTGTAAAGCAACTGCATTACAAGCCATAGCCATGGCATCATCTCGATCAATTTGTATTTGCTGTTTGGGTGGGTAAATTTGGTCAATGGTAGCTAAGCTTGGTTCATCAAATGCTTCACGGTAGAGTAAAAGTTGTTTGTTTTTTAAGGGGCAAAAGCAAGTATCTAGATGATAAAAATGTGGATCAACAAGGTGAAGCATGATCGCTTTGATGTGAAAATATCGGTTAAGCTCACTGCCTACTGACTGATCGGTTCGAAAGCCGTGTCCAACCCACAAGTGTTTGAATGAGAAGTCATAAATGGTATCGCCACCGCCCTCATAGGTCATGCTTGGGTTTTGTGGCTTATCAATTTTAAATCCATGATGCGTAAACCAGTCATGGTTGGGCTCCTGCTCAGTTTGGCGCTCTGGATGGCAAAACCGACTAATGACTGCACGTTCATTGATCACAAAACCAGCATTTGCTGCAAAGACTGAGTCAGGGTTATGATCTTGGTGACTCATCACAAAAATTGGATGGTGCTTGCGTATGGCCTGATATAATGCACACCATTGATCAAGCGCTTTGTCTGGATCTACTTGGTTTTCTGGGTTCATCCATGGATTGATGGCGTATTTGACACAAAACCCTTTTGGCGAAGCCATCAAATAGTTCATTGTATGATGCTAGTAGGCTGGCCGATTACTATAGATTGCCGCCCACCTGCTTGCAATATTAAATTCATGAAGATGGCATTAGTCACATGGTTTGGAAAGGAATCAAGAAGCTGGCGATAGGAGTTGAACCTACGACCTGATGATTACAAATCAACTGCTCTACCAACTGAGCTACGCCAGCAAGATCTTTATTGTTCGATATTCAAGTGATCCTGTCAAGTGTTTCGGTCTGGTATTTATTAGAATCATGTAGGATAATTTAATTTTATCTCGGTGATAGGTTGCGTATTTACAAGGTGGCAGTCCCAGTGCCACTACCAGAGCCACTCGATTATCAAGCAGATCAGGATTTGTGTCAGGGGGTACGGGTTAAGGTTCCACTCGGCCGACGTGAAGTCATTGGCATGGTGGTCGGGCAAGTCGACAGCACTTCGATCACAGAGCTCAAATCAGTCATTGAAGTGATCGATGATCAACCGATTTGGTCCGAAGTTCTTTTTTTGCTTGCAAAGTGGCTTTCGCATTATTACCAAGGTGCACTTGGTGAGGTGATTTGCACCATGATGCCGCCACTAATGCGCAAAGGTTCAGCTGTCCTGGGATTGGATCAGTTACGCTACTATCAAGCCTGCCATCAGCCAGCATTATCAGCTGCACAAAAGCGTTTGGTGAGTCATGTCAATAGTTGCGGCGCTATTGACGTAATCCAAGCACTAGATGCTGGTTTTAAGCTCAATACCTGGCAGTTAGGTATTGACAATGGATGGCTCATTCCCGCAAATCGCCCCAGTCAATCGCCAACCCCCTTGGCTTTAAATGCAGAGCAAGCTAAGGTCGTAAAAGGCGTTCAGTCAGCTTCAGGCTTTGCCCCAACTGTGCTTGAAGGAGTCACAGGTAGTGGCAAAACTTGGGTGTATGCTGCGCTGATCCAATGGTACTTCACTCAGCAGCAACAAGTGCTCATATTAGTTCCTGAGATTGGTCTCACACCACAAACGATTAATCGACTGACTCAGCATGTTGGTGGGCGGTGTGTGGTCATGCATTCGGCCATGAGTGATCAATCAAGACAAGCTGTTTGGTCATCAGTCAAGCTTGGGCTAACAGATGTGGTGATTGGCACGCGATCTGCGCTCTTTTTACCGTTTAAGCATCTGGGTTTAATTCTAGTAGATGAAGCGCACGATGGCTCATACAAGCAAGGTTCTGGAGTGCGCTATCATGCAAGAGATGTGGCGGTTAAATTAGCTCAGCTACATGACATTCCGATTGTAATGGGTACAGCAACACCCAGTTTGTCTATGTATCACGCCATTGATAAGCAGCGGTTTTTGCATGCCCAGTTAAAACAGCGCCACGGCCAAGCATTGCTTCCCAGTTACCAGTTAATTGATTTACGTGGGATCGCCGCTAAACATGGCCTATCAGATAAAGCAAAATCACTAATCAAGCATTGTGTCGATCAACATGAGCAGGTTTTAGTCTTTTTAAACCGCCGAGGTTTTGCGCCGGTGTTGATTTGTCAAGCGTGTGAATGGCAAGCTACTTGCCATTATTGTGAAGTGCCATTTGTATTTCATAAACAGCCTGGCCCTCATTTACGCTGCAGCCGATGTGATTTAAAAAAATCTTTGCCTAAAGCTTGTCAATCTTGCGGTCAATCTGTATTTGTTCCGGTAGGAACTGGCACAGAGCAGCTTGCTCAAGATTTAGGTGAGCAATTTGGTCATGATCGTGTTGTCAGGGTTGATCGTGATGCTGCAGGTAGCTCATCATCATTGAACAAACAGCTTGATCGAGCGCATCAAGGTGGCAGGTTAGCGCCGATCTTGATCGGTACACAGATGCTAGCAAAAGGCCACCATTTTCCTGATTTAACCTGCGTGGTTATGGTTGAAGGTGACCAGTTGCTCTACAGCCCTAATTTTCAGGCACAGGAGTACTTAGCGCAGTTAATGATTCAGGTGGGTGGTCGAGCGGGACGTGCCAATAAGTCCGGCAGCGTATGGATTCAAACAAGAATGCCTCATCACCCGATTTTTCAGCATATGAATCAAGGCTACACTAAAATGGCACAAGTCATTCTTGCTCAGCGGCAGTTGGCAAAATTGCCTCCTTTTCAGTCATTGGCCCTGATCCGCGCTCGAGCCAGCAAGCCAGCAAAAGCAGAAGCATTTTTAGTAAAGTTAGTCTCATCTATTTCTCAACCAGCTGATCTTCGAGGACCATTTGCTGCGCATTGTCCCAAGCAAGGTGGGATGTATCACGCGTATTTATGGTTGCAAAGTCCATCACGAGTCACTCGTCATCAGCAATTAACGCATCTAGTTAATGCAGCCAACCAAGCAAAAAAGTCTGGGGTGCATTGGTGGGTTGATGTTGATCCATGGGATGTGGATTAAAAAAAAGCCGTCCAAAGACGGCTATGGGCAGTTTGAAGGTCCTTGTTTTATGGTTATGTAACAAATAATACTGACTAATACTTAAGGCAACCTTAGGATGGCATACTAAATTTTCAGTCTTCTCGGTTTACAGCGCCTGTGATTGCTTGCATTGCTGGGCAATGTATCGAATATGCTCCGTAGGATAAAAAAAGAGCCGTGGTGAAACGGCTCAAGTGGTCAAGGGGTCGCTTGTATTCTTGTTGTTATGCTGAGAGATTAATCCTTTAATCTTAAGCTTTGCTGATGGATTGACTTTTTTGGAATATTGAGTAAAAAAAAGCCGTCCAAAGACGGCTGTTAAAAGTTAAGCGACCACATTTTTTTATTATGCTTACAGTTTAACGCCGAAAGCTTAACTAAAACTTAAGAGCTGAAGTTATTTTTTGAGTTGCTATAATGCATGGCTATCAAGTGAATTCAATGTGGCTTGACCATGATGGTTGCATGTATTTGGAGAGGATTTATGAATCAAAAGTTACCGCCCATTGCTAAAAAAGTTGCTCAGGTGAGCGAGCATCATGGTCATCGTTTAACTGATCCATATCACTGGTTGAGAGATTCAAAATGGCCAAAGGTCAGTGATCCTGATGTACTGGATTATTTAAAACAAGAAAATAATTATGCCGACAGCATATTCAAACAGATGCAGCCAACAGTTGATCAGATTTACCAGGAGCTCAAAGGGCGGGTGAAGGAGGCTGATCAATCGGTGCCGTTAAAAGTAGATCAGTACATCTATTGGTCAAGTATTAAGGAAGGTCAGCAATATTGGTCGCATTATCGTCGGTTAGACAAAGCAGGTGCAGCAGATGAATTGCTTTTTGATGAAAATGTTGCAGCAAAGCCCCATGATTATTATTGCCTGGGCGCTATAAAAGTCAGCCCAGATCATCAATCAATGGCTTACTGTGAAGATAGTGTAGGTCAAGAAAGATACACGATCCAAGTGCAGGATGTCAGTAGTGGTAAATTATTGACTGACCGTATTCCAGATACGATGGGGTCTATGGTTTGGCACCAAAATGGTCAAGGCTTTTTCTATATTCCTGCAAATGCCCAGTGGCGCTCTAAATCGGTTTATTACCATCTGTTAGGGTCAGATCCATCGACTGATCAATGCATTTACCATGAAGAAGATGAACTATTTAGTGTTGGCATTGGTCTGTCATCAAGTAAAGATTATTTATTTATTCGTTCAGCAAGTTCAACCACTTCAGAGGTGTGGTGGCTTGATATGCACGCTGATCATCTTAAGCCCACATTAGTTATGCCAAGACGGGAAGGGCACTTATACGGAATTTGTCACCGAGGTGATGATTTTTACGTCATTAGCAATGATCAAGGGCCTAACTTTCGGTTAGCTAAGTTTCCAGTGAAGCAGCTGGACTATCCATGGCAAACCATTATTGAACATTCTGATGAGCTATATCTTCAAGATTTTCATTTATTTCAGTCGCACTTAGTGGTTGTCAAATCAAGTAACGTGACAGGTTTAGCCTCAATTCATTTACAAGATTTAACCACCAATGCTTGGCACACGATTGATTTTCCCGATCCAGCATATAGCTGCTCAGTACAATACACCACTTTTGATGCACCAGCCTTTCGGTATGTCTACAGCTCCTTGAATCAGCCTTATCAGTGTATTGCCTACCAGCTGACCACCCACCAAAAAGATGTGTTAAAGGTTGATGAGATTCCCTCAGGCTTTGATTCATCTCAGTACGAATCTTGTCGAGTCTATGCACCAACATCAGATGGTAAACGTATCCCTATTTCATTGGTATACAAAAAAAGTCTTTTTCAACCCAATGGGCAGTGCCCACTATTGCTCTATGGCTACGGGGCTTATGGTCATGCAATTGAACCAGAATTTAGTCGATCGATTATTTCTCTGTTAGATCGTGGCTTTGTGTATGCTATTGGGCATATTCGCGGTGGTGATGATTTAGGTCGAGTATGGTATGAGTCAGCTAAATTTTTGCATAAACAAAAAACCTTTGACGATTTTATCACAGCCGCTGAGTACCTCATTGCGCAAAACTATACTCAAAATGATCGATTAGTGATCGCCGGCGGGAGCGCTGGTGGATTACTGATGGGCGCGTGTATGAACCAGCGCCCTGACTTATTTAAAGCAGTCGTTGCCCATGTGCCATTTGTTGATGTGCTTAACACCATGCTAGATGATTCACTGCCACTCACACCTGGAGAGTTTAAAGAGTGGGGTAACCCACAACAAAAGGCTTATTTCGACTGTATTCAATCTTACTGTCCATATCAGAATGTCACTAAACAAGCTTACCCTCATTTATTTGTCACAGCCGGTTTAACCGATCCACGAGTAACTTACTGGGAGCCAGCTAAATGGGTTGCTAAACTTCGTCAACTCAAAACAGATGACCATCAAATCCTATTAAAAACGAATATGGATGCGGGGCATGGCGGTAAAACTGGACGTTACCACCATCTCAAAGAAAAAGCCCAAGAGTATGCTTTTATTTTGAAGCATACAGTGGGTGGTTAGGACCATACTTGCTTCATTGAATGATTTTCTGATTCTGCCAGTAAACTTTGACTTTTAGTATTAGTCACCTTTATGTTGCTAAATGTTTTTGAGCAATTTGATATTTGACCACTTTGCATTGGTGCCTCGTTTTTAGATGTTTCTAACGCTAAGTCTGAATTTTCATAGGGTGTTTTTCTACCATAAGCGCATACACATGCAATCCCTGTCACAACCACTGCTAACCCAATGATTGATGGGGCCATAATACCCCAAGCTATTGAAAAACTTCCAATGGTAATAACTGATGGTGTAAAAAAACTAGCATAACCGACAATAGCAGCGGTAGTCACTAAACTGCAACCAATCCAAGCGAGTGATCTTTTGAAATAGTTGGGTGTTTTGTGGTTTAGCGTGAGGTGATTATAATCTTCTCCAGCTTTGATATTCGTGCTATCATGAATTTCCCCATTATATAATAAATCTAATGTTTGACTTGACGGTTTAATGAGTGCATTTGAGGATATACCGGTATTTGTTATATTAATTTTTTTAAGCAATTTTAAAGCAGTATGGCGGCAGTTATTGGTAACAATTTTCTTCAAGAGCAAATTTTTGCCCCCAAAGATTTCTTTATGCAACTCACCGTCTTTTTCTGTTGTGCCGAACTTTGTCCCTAGCGTTGTAATAGCGTTATTTGTATTCGTATGGTCAAGCATTTGGATATCTGGATTTAGCTTTGCAGCAGTTTTAAGAAGTTCTTTGTATTGAGTTGGTGTTAGTTCAAATGAATTATAATAAAATGTACTTTCCCTCTCATCTACTGCTTGATCATCTCCTATTAATTGGCGTTCATTAAGAAACCATTTACCTTCATCATACAAATCTGCTGGATTGCCAGATTCTGACCGAAAGCCAAATTTTGCAGTTGCAAACTCTCCATCTTTAGTTTGGATACCTGTCACTAGTGATGTGTGTATTCCCTTTTGAACAACAAGTACAAAATATTTTTCTGCTTTTAAATTAGCTTGTTTTGTTATTTTAGTGACTACTGCTTTTTTAGATTCTTGAACGGGTTCAGGTCTCATATCAAAAGTTGCATGTGCGACAGTAAAAAATAGGACTGGTGCAAATTCAATTAATCCAACTGCTAAGCCTATAAATCCTAAAAAATGAAACATAACGAATAGGGTTGGTACGAGTGCAATGACGACAGCGATGGATGTTTTAAAGATAAATTGCATTGCGTACACTACTAGGACACCAACTATTGCGACTGAAACACAGGCAAGTGGTACCCACCAAGTCAATCCCAGTGTGAGACTAAGAACTGGTGATGCTAGAAATGGCGCTGATATTAACCATATGAGTTGAGCTATTTTTTTGTGTTTAGTGAATATAACCTCTGCTAGTAATGGCGTTAAGGAGCAAGCTAGGACAATGCCCGATAAGATAATTGAAGTTGAACTAACCCCAATAAATACAAAAAAAAGTGTTATTGCTGGTGCAGTATAAAGTAATGATGTTAAGAGATATTTTAACCGTTTCACTTTTGCCCCTGATAAGTTATGTCCTTATAATTTACAGAGGTTTGCTTAACAGAAGCTTAAGAGGTGCCTAAAAATATCTGATGTTATTGCTCAAATTAATCTACAATTAAATAAAATATAAAATTAAGATGCTTAGAGGTTAATATTGCCTTAAACGTTGCTTTCTATTGAAGGTAATCTTTATCTTTTGCTGTTGTTATCTGTTTGTGATGAGTCAATTTTCTTACCTTGAAATGAAAGAATTTCAGATTTATGTCTATGAGATTAATTTCATTGTTGATTATGAACACAAAGCCTGAGCATATTTAGCATGACATTGGTCAGCTTAAAAGGCTAAAAAAATGACCATCTTCTTATACTCTCTTCCTTCTACTAAGTTAGCTATTGTAAAAAAGTATGTTATTATCTGTATCGAGTCAGAGGGGAGGATGCCGTATGGACTGGCAAACAGTACTTCATGAAGAAAAGTCCCAAGACTACTTTAAAAAGATCATTGAATCAGTCAATGCCTTTCGAGAAAAAGGTCAAGTCATCTATCCAGCTGCCAAAGATTGCTTTAAGGCATTTCGTTTGACGCCATTTGACCAGCTGAAAGTGGTTATTTTAGGACAAGATCCTTATCATGGCCCTGGGCAAGCACATGGCTTGTGTTTTTCTGTGCCTAGGGGCATTAGAAAGCCACCATCTTTAGTGAATATTTTTAAAGCGCTTGAGCATGATCTAGGGATACTAGAGCCTGACCATGGCTGCTTAGAAAGTTGGGCCAAACAAGGCGTTTTATTGCTCAATAGCGTACTGAGTGTTCAAGCGAATGAGGCTGGTTCACATGCCGGGTTAGGTTGGCAGCGTTTTACAGATGCTGTGATAAGTCAAATCAGTGAGCATGCTGATCGAGTGGTGTTTTTATTGTGGGGTAGTTATGCTCAAAAGAAATCTGATTTGATCAATGCAGATAAGCACCTGGTATTAAAAGCAGTCCATCCAAGTCCATTATCTGCCCATCGTGGCTTTTTAACTTGCCGTCATTTTAGCCAGGCTAATCAATGGCTGGCTGATCATGATCAGCTATCAGTTGATTGGGTTATCGAATCATAGATTATGGCTAATATTTTAGATTTTAGCGTCAAAATAGTCATTTTTTTACTATAATAGTGACAAAGGGTTGGGTGACCAATATGACGAAAAAGCTAAAACAGAAGGTGAATCGCTTTAAAACAAGGGTTAGGCGGATGAGGGAAAGGTTAATCATTTCGCCATGCCTTGTTCGGCACTATTACTTGATGAACAAGCGCTAATCTCGCTTTGTATTAAAAGTCTTTAAATGCTGGTTAATGAAATCATCTTTTTTAAAGTGGAGATGATGTTGATTTGACCAGCTAGCGGCCAAGTTAATCATTAAGGCTGCAATAGTCATTGGGCCAACGCCCCCTGGAACGGGTGTGTAATAAGCCAGTCTTTCTTTTATGTCGTCAATCATAACATCACCAATTACACTGTTGCCATATCGCTGAATGCCAACATCAATGAGTATGGACTGATCTTTTAGCCAGTTTGGCTGCACAATGCCTGATTGGCCGACGGCGCTAATGAGTACATCAGCTTGCTCGACATGAACTTGAAGATTGCTCGTGTGTTTATGGCACACGGTGACGGTAGCGCCTTGCTCAAGTGCCATGGCTAGGCAAGGTTTGCCAACTAAATTTGAGTCATTCAGTATCACGACATGTTTACTCTTGAGCTGAATGTTATAAGCATTTAGGAGCCATAAGATGCCTTGTGTGGTGCAAGACATATAAGGTGTTGGCATTTGATGAAAGTGCTTGCCAGTTGTCAACGGATGAAGGCCGTCGACATCCATCAAGGGGTCTATCGAGTTTAAGATGGTTAACTGGTCAATGTGCTCGGGTAGGGGCAATTGAATTAAAATGCCATCAGTAGTTGAATCTTCGTTGCATATCATGACGAGGTCACGAAGTGATGTATTAGTTATATTAGGCTCGAGTTTGACAAGTGTGTGTTGAAATTGAAGTGTCTTAATGGCTTTTATTTTATGCTGAATATAGATGGTTGAGGCAGTTTGTGACCCGACTTGCAAAATGGTTAAGTGGGGTGGCCGGCAGCCATTTGCATACATTTGTGTACTAAGCTTTAGTTGTTCGAGCAAATGACGGCTAAGTGATTGACCATCTAGGATATTGTCATATCTCATCAGACTTATCATACCGAGAAAATATGCATAGATTGAGGCTAAAAAATGTTTTTTGTCAATTTATTTATTCCATAATTTTACTTTAATGATAAAAAATGCGTATAGATATGTTGTGCATTGATTCAAAACCGATTAACTTAAATATATCGAATCTGCAAAATTGAGAGATCATATGGCCATTGGATTTAGAAAATTAGTCAAAACGTTCTTGGACGTACCAAGATGGGTCGGCACTGAAAGCATTAAAGATCAATGGAAGTCACTTAAGACTTTGATGAATTCTTTTAAAGAAAAGCCAGAAACATCTGAGTCATTTAAAGACGCAGTCAAGCGCTTAAAGCTTACAAATGGTCAGATAGATCAGATACAGCGAAAATATCACCGAAATTTTTTAATTTATTTTTCGCTTTTATGGATTGTGTTGGCATACGCTATTTTTCTAGGTTGGAGCGCCCATTATCGTGCACTTATTGCTTGCATTTCAGCCTTATTTGTGCTTGCTTCATTTGCATTTCGGGAACATTTCTGGTACACTCAGATTAAAAGTAAAACGCTAGGCATGACGTTTCAGTCATGGCTAAAAGCGGTATCAGAAGGAGAATAATAATGAAAAACAAAAAGCTGATGCTTCTATTTACAATACTTTCTGGCTTCGCGCTTGCTGAGTCTAATGGCATCGATTCAAGCAATATTTTCCTACCGTCAAGTCAAGATTTGTCGATTCATTATCTAACGCAGATATTTGGTGCAGTGGGTAATCAATTATCTGGCGCAGGCACCCAAATTGTCGGCCAAATGCTCGGGGTATTTAATCTCGGTATGATTATTTTTGCGGGTGGGTTTGTCTCCTATACTGTTTTTAACTCAGTCATCAATGCTGCCAATGATGGTGGCGGTATGCAAGGTAAGATGAGTGCCTGGATTCCTTTCCGTATAGTCACAGGTGTTGCTTTACTGGTACCGCAATTTAATGGTTACTCTATGATCCAAGTAACAGTGATGTGGGCTGTGTTACAAGGGATTGGTTTGGCAGATAATGTCTGGAATACAGCGCTCAATTATATTAAAAATACAGGAGGTGCAGTTTACACCCAGGCAAGCGATTCAACCTACACAGATCTTCGAACATTGATCAGCGATAAGGCAGCGTCAGCAGGTGATCCTGCACATGTGGGTGACTTTTATAAATCAGGAATATGTTTAGCACTTTATAATAAGCAAATTAATGGTAATGCCCAATCTGTTCAAGCGTTGTTGCCTAAAGGTTCAGGTGTAACAGCAAGTCAATCTACAACAACTGGCCAAGTATTATTCGGCAAGGCCTGTAAGACAGGTAAGAACGACGCAGTGTGTTTCGGCACCCCAGATAAGCCAACGGCATGTGGAGCGTTTGCCTGGGATTCTAGCCAAGTTGTTAATCCAAGCAAAATTGATGGGACATACAATGATGTATCTGCAGGCACAACGATGCAAAATTCAGTGCAGACAATTGCTATTATGATGGCGTCAGCCGGTAAAGAAGTTGTTGATGCTTATTACGACTATAAATCACAACACAAAGCTGACGATGATCCTGCTTCAGCTGCAGTCAAAGATTTAACATGTGATACGACTACAGATAGCCTCAAAGGCTATTGTCAGCCAGGCAGCAGTTTGGTGGCTAGTGCTGCAAGTTATTTGGCCAATACCAAGCCGCTCCGTTATATTTCTAATACAACAACTGATAAAACTAAAAAATGGTATGAAAGTGCTGTTCAAACGGGCTGGATTGGTGCGGGAAGTCAGTATTATAACTTAGCCAATACTGATACAGATGCTCAGGTTAAACTAAAACCAGTTTCAACAGTACTTTCTAAAATAGCAAATCCAATACCATCCAATACATTAAGCAAAGACTATGCCAACGTATATAATCAAATCATCGGTTCGCCTATGAGCTCATACTACAAGCGCGCTAATGCCGTAATAAATAGTCAGCAAGCTGCAGATGTCAATCAACGTCCCACAGATAGTGATCATTCAGCTTATCAAGCTGAGCTAGGTGGCTTAAATGCGATTGCTTCTCAAATGATAAAAGCTTTAGTTTATGATTCCAATCTTGACTTAAAATCTAGTATTATGAACTCAGGATCTAATAAATTTATGGATTGGTCGCATCCTTTCCATGGTGGAACCAATCTTACAGTAGCCCAGGACAACCTCGAGGTCATGTTGAAGAAAATATATTCTGAAATGCTAGGTATAAGAGCCTTCAATGACCCCACGAATAAGCCAAATTGGAATGAAGGTGATAAAGCTGGGGATTTTAGTCATGGTGACTTAAATCCGTACCCTTCAGGGGTATATTGTAATATTTCTTCAGTAACTAGCGCCTGCAACATTGACTCAGATGAACAGCAAAACTTGTCAAGTCAGTTTAAGATGTTTACAGCTCTTTCATCGAGCATTGACCCAAGTTATAACGCTAAGGCGGCAAATGAAAAATATGCATCTGACATGGACTCAACTAAATCGTGTTTTGAACAAGCAGTAAAAAATGGTTGTATTCAAGACCGTCAAGGTCTACTGGGTAGCTTTTCAGCGCTCCAAGAGAATCAACCAGTTGACCCATTATTGATTACGACTCAGCTGGGTATGACGATGCTTGATGCGGCAGTGACATACTGGGTAAAAACAATCAATGGTGTTTATCAAGCAATGAAATCTATGGTATCTGGTTATACTGGAATGATGATCACGACTGGGGTTGCTGCTGGAACTATTCAAGGGTTACTAGCAGCATTTGCTCCTGGTCCAGTCGGGACTTTTGTTGGAACCATTGCGGGAGCAACTGGGAGCATTTTGATTGCTATTTCAAAGATGTTCTTTTCATTTGATCAAACTGTTTTAACCATATTCCTGCCATTTGGTGCAGCGGTGGCACTGACTTTCTTTGTCTTAGGTTCAACGCTGGGTATTTATGTACCGTTAGTCCCATTTCTGATTTACTTGTTTTCAGTGATTGGTTGGTTTATTGCTGTGATCGAAGCAATGATTGCTGCACCATTGGTTGCCCTGGGCGTCACCCACCCAGAGGGTCACGATCTATTAGGAAAAGCTGAACAATCCGTCATCCTATTACTTGGTGTATTTATTAGACCGGTAACCATATTACTTGGATTTATTACTGCGATTTTATTGATCAATGTCGCGATGAATCTTCTAAATTATGGTTTTGTTGGCATTTTTTCCAGTTACCTTTCACACTCACTTAGCTTGTCAGGTACAGACCAAAACATGATCAAATTGGTTGGCTCACTGGGTGTATTGATTGTCTATGCCTATGCAGTGATCAATATTGTGGATCAAGTATTTGGTCTGATTTACCAAGTGCCTGAAAAAATCCTTCGTTGGATTGGCGCAGCTCCAGAGCAAAGCGGCGTAGGTCAAATGATGGGGCAAATGCGCCAGGGAGTATCACAAAGCGCCTCTTCGGCTGGCCAGGGGGCATCCAGTGCAGCTGGCCGTGGCCCAAGCATGCAGCCACATGGTGAGGTGAAAGAAGGCAAGTTTGCTAAGTCAGATGCAAAGGGTTCCAGTGCTCAGGCCGGTGGTGATGATGCTGGTGGCAGAGGCGACTAGCCCTAATAGGCTGTCAAACAATTGGATGGAGATAGGCATATGAAAACGCGATTAAGCCTGATTCTCAGTTTTATTTTTATGATCCTTGTGCCTGCTGTGATGGCAGGAGTTGCGGATTCTCCACAATCTTTAGTTGATACTGCTCATCATTATTTCGATTTGCAGTCTTCTATGGGCGCGTCAGAATTTGATGTGTCTATCGTGCTCCTTGGTAAATTGTTTGGTCCTATTGGACCATTTTTCCCATGGGGTAGTAACACGTTGTTATCGACTTTAATTCAATACTTTAACCTAGGTGTACTATGCTTTGCCTCTGCAGTCATTTCTAGCACTGTACTGACCCATGTTATCAACACATCTGGAAAAGCTGAGGAAGCGTGGAAGCAAACCTCGATGTCAAAGCTGCTTGTTAGAACAGGCCTATCTATTACATCGTTGGTTCCACTTCAAACTGGTTATTCAGCTTTGCAAGTTATGTTGATGTGGATTGTGATACAAAGTGTCCATGTTGCTGATGGCATTTGGAATCTAACGCAAAGTTCTCTAAAAGAATATCGCTCGCTCGTGACTCAGGTTGCTAGTGAGGGACAACAATCATCATCAGATGCATCGACTCAAAGTAGCCTAATATCATTGACTAATACAGTTTTACCCTTATCCAGTTCATTAGTTAAATCCCAGCTTTGTTACCACCGAAATTTGGCAAAAATTGCTGCAGATAAAAGTAAGTTAAACGCACTTACTGCGCATACACTACCAGTCAGCGCAACAGGATCATCAAATGATCCAAAAATTGTTTGGACTCATCCATCTAGTAAGTCAGCTGGAGGCGTCAAATATAATTTCGGAACAGATAAATCTTTATTGCCGGACTGTGGCACTTATACATTAGGACCAATTAAAGGCATCAAGCCAGAAGAAAGTTTTTCAGCTTTTCAGGCGTTATTTTTTCAAGCAGACCAGCTGGTTAACTCAACTTTTTTGACGACAGAATTTGATCCAAAATTTAGTGGATCTATGGCTGAGCAGCTTCAAGGTCTGTGTCAAGTAGCTAGTCAATGTCAAATCAACGGTGCCCAAACGCCAGAAGCATGGGTTTCATCACTTGTAGAAGGTAAGACAGGAATTCACTATTGCGATAAAAAGCATTATTGCTGCCCACCTTCCACAGCCAAAAGTTGCTATAACTCATCTGACCTATCAAGCATCTCTCTTAGTTATGCGCTACAAATGCAGGCCTTCTATAAGCCGCCAACATCAGAGACACAAGCAGATCAAGATCAGCAACTGGGTAAAGGTGGCTGGATAACAGCAGGCAACTATTATTATGAGCTTGCTCAATCTGCAACAAAAGATTTTGAAGATTCTATAAAAATAGAAATTCCAATCCCTGAGTTAACAACAGAAGATATCTACCTTAAAGGTTTGTATGGATATGTTGAAAATTATTTTGCCAAATCAGCTATAAATCAGCTAAACGAGACACCAAGTTATCATAAATCTGACACCCTGACACATAATCTCTATGCAGCTGTTAGTCACTTTATGCCTGATGGTGGCTCCGATTTTAGCAGTAATAACTCTGACGAGCATTGGAAGGATGTCCCAGTTTTTATTAAAAAGCCATGGAATAAAGTCTCAACTTTTGGAGATGCATTTTGGTGTGGCATTAGTCTTCCAGGCGATCGCACTTGTACGGTCAGCACGGCCAATGATTCATTTTGGAAGACGCCAACTGGCTTTGCCTTGAATCCTAAAAATCTTTTTGCAGACTCGTACGATCCCCAGCTATCGAACAAAGCAATAAATTCAGATATTCAACTTTATCTTGCAAAATTAGCACAAAGTTGGATCAACATTTATACTCACAAAGCACCAGACAAATATGGTGAATTTGAAGTGGCATTCCCAGATCCTATTGCTATGCTTCAAAACTTTGGTGAATCTCTTATATTGAATAATATAAACTTTATCAGTCATTTAACTCAAGATGTTGTGTTAACAAACTTTCAAACACAGTTTCACTACTTCATGCTACAACAAACATATGCGTTTATTACATGGGCATCGAGTGAAATTGCTAATGGCCTAATTGGGGCAGGTAATAAAATATTGTTATATGGTAGCGCTTTTGCTTTTCTGGGTTTTATTCCAAAAGTGGCGGGTGCAGCAGTATTAAGCGTAGCAAATGCCTATGCGGTGAAGTCAACAGCCATTAGTATGAATTACAATCTCGAAATCTATCAAAAATTTATGTATATTCCAACCGCAGTCGCTGCAGGTGTGCCATTATTTGCTACTGGGGTGGTGATGGCATACTTTGTGCCACTACTACCATTTTTAATCTTCACTTTGACAGCCATTGGGTGGTTTATCATGGTTATTGAAGCAGTCCTTGCAGCTCCATTAGTCGCAGTTGGTTTGACTCACCCTGTCGGCCATGAATTTCTTGGTCGAGCTCAACAAGCGATGATGTTACTGGTATCTATATTTGTTCGGCCACCACTGATACTTCTTGGGTTTTTATTAGGAATTATATTATGCTTCGTAGGCACACAATTAATTAATCAACTAATGGCTCATGTCATTCTAACATTGTTGACTAAAGCGGCAGGTAGTAGTGACCTAACAAAAGCTTCAACATCAGTTGGCGCTTTTATCTTATATCTCTTAATGATTTGGGCATATGTGATGGCCATGATGCGGTTAGTCAATCAATCATTTGGGTTAGTTTATGTACTACCAAATTATATTTGTCGTTGGATAGGGGTGCCTAAGGATGATAGTGGTGAGGCAATGCATCTTGATGCTATAGAGAGCGATATGCATGGCTTAGGTGATCAACTATCTTCTGGTTCTTCTGGTGTTGTTGAAGGGCAAACAGAGAAACGTTTAATGTAACTACTGCCTAATTCGGGTACTAAGAAGGGTTTTCTTCTTTATTTTTTAACTGCACACTTTAGATTAAAGTTTTTTCTCAATTTAAATAGAAGCAAAATTCACTAATTTTTCTGCTACGGCATGCTATGTCTTTGCTGCAAACAACGTTAGCAAATAGGCAACTATCTATAATTTGATTACTATTTTATTCTAAACGATCCAAAAAAAACTGGTTATTAACTATTTAAACGATTTTATGCTATGCAATCATTTTTTGGTCGCTTTTTGACATGCTTATAACTATTTGAATGAAAAAAACTAGACTAAAATAAAAAATAAATATATTTTAACAGTGTAATAAGAGATTTTTGAGCATTGCCTGTGCATATAGAAAATCACCTTTTTATAGCTTATATGGAAGCAACCTCTTAAGGAGAAGTGATCATGAAAAGAAGGTGTTTTATAGCTGCCATTTTTTTGTTTTCCGGGTTGATCTACGCAGAGTCCACCAGTATTGACGTTGATAATATCTTTCTAGCATCTGATCAAGACTTATCAATTCACTATTTAAGACAAATATTTGGGGCAGTTGGTAATCAATTATCAGGATCTGGCACTCAAATTGTAGGGCAAATGTTGGGTGTGTTTAATTTGGGTATGATTATTTTTGCTGGTGGGTTTGTTTCTTATACTGTTTTTAATTCAGTGATCAATGCTGCCAATGATGGTGGTGGGATGCAGGGAAAAATGAGTGCTTGGATTCCTTTTCGTATTGTAACTGGTGTGGCGCTACTCATTCCACAATTTAATGGTTATTCAATGATTCAGGTAACGGTGATGTGGGCGGTGCTCCAAGGCATTGGCTTAGCTGATAACGTCTGGAATACGGCCTTAAACTATATTAAAAATACAGGCGGTGCAGTTTATACACAAGCTGGTAATCAGACTTATGACGACCTAAAAAATCTCAATAAAATTGGACCTCAACGTGTAAGGCAAAAAGCCTACCCTGGTGATTTCTTTAGATCAGGTATTTGCTTAGGGCTTTACAACAAGCAGTTGAATGCAAATTCCCAATTAGTACAGTCTTTATCTACCAATCAATCGTCTGGGATTACAGCTGATTCAACAACTCCTACTGGTCAGGTACTAATGGGTCAAGCCTGTAAGACGAGCCAGGATAATGTCGTGTGTTTTGGCACAGCTGAAAATCCTACTGCTTGTGGATCGTATACTTGGGAGACAGCTGGTTTAAATAATCCTGAAGCGATAGAAGGCACTTATAATGATGTTAGTGCCTCAACGACGATGGGTACGGCAATACAAACTTTAGCTATTATGATGTACGCTTCTGGCAAAGAAGTTGTTGATGCCTATTATGATTTTAAACAAAAGCATCAGGGTGACCCAGACGCTTCATCACAGGCATTAAATGATCTTAAATGTAATACGCTAAATAAAAATTTATCTGGCTACTGTCAACCTGGTAGCAGCTTGGTAGCAGGTTCAGCAAGTTTTATTGCAAGCACTCAGTCTTTGCGCCAAACAAGTGACCAGGATAAAGAGGATGACGGTAATGTAGAGGAAGATGATAAAACTAACCAGGATGAAGCATGGTATAAAGATTCAGTGCAAACAGGGTGGATAGGAGCTGGAAGCCAATATTTTCATCTAGTAAATAGTAATCCAGATAAACAAGTACTGCTTCAAGATATCAATATTGTTTTACCAACAATCCAAGTCAGTTCATCAAATGGTCCACTTACTAGTGATTATGCAAGAATTTATAATAGTATAAATGATTTCCCTGTTATTTCATATTTCACTCGAGCTAGAACGATTATTAATGCCCAACAAGCTGCAGATGTTAATCAGCGCTCAAATATTAATGCCCAACAAGCTGCAGATGTTAATCAGCGCTCGAAGAATATCAATGAAGATTTGAAGGATTCATCTTATGTATCTGAATTATCAAGTCTTGATGCAATTACTGCTCAAATGATTACGACACTAGTCACCGGTTCAAGTCTTAATATGAAGTCAAGTGTCATGAATTCTACATCAAACCCATATTTAGACTGGCATCTTGATGTCAATATTTCACTTATAGATTTATCTGACAATAAAGCTAATACACCAGTCACAAACTTAACTGTAGCTCAAGATAATCTTGAGATTATGCTTAAAAAGATATATGGAGAAATGCTTGGACTTAAGGTTTTTACGAGCACAATAAAATGGAATGAAGGTGACCAAGATACATCTGATAACACTCCAATCAATGATTATGGTACTGATTATTGTATGGCGGTTGATAAGTCATGTGATTTACCACAGGAGGTCAAAGACTATGCAATAGGTAAGTTCGTACTAGGTGCAAGAGTATTACAAAATATTGATCCAAATTATGATGCAGAAAAAGCTGCAGAGGAATACGGATACACAATATATAGTGATTCTGGTTCTTGCTTTAAATCAGCTTTAGACAAAGGTTGTATCATTGAAAGAAAAGGTTTGTTGGGTAGTTTTGCTGCTCTGGAAAATAATCAACCAGTTGATCCAATACTGATTACGACTCAGCTGGGTATGACAATGATAGATGCATCGGTCACCTACTGGATTAAAACCACAAATGGCATTTATCAAGCGATGAGGCATATGGTTGAGGGTTATACGAGAATGATGGTTACAACAGGTTCGGTATTTGGTACTGCTCAAGGTATGATAGCCGCATTTGCACCTCCTCGAATTGGTACAGCAGTCGGCACCGTAGTAGGGGTAGTTGGCAATATCTTAATTTCTATATCTAAAATGTGGTTTGCTTTTGATCAAACGGTGTTGACAATTTTTTTACCATTTGGTGCAGCTGTCGCTTTAACTTTTTTTGTTTTAGGTACAACTTTGGGTATTTATGTTCCTTTGGTACCTTTTTTGATTTACTTATTCTCAGTGATTGGCTGGTTTATCGCTGTAATTGAAGCAATGATAGCTGCTCCCTTAGTCGCTTTGGGCGTTACTCATCCGGAAGGGCATGACCTATTAGGGAAAGCTGAGCAGTCCGTCATATTACTGCTTGGCGTTTTTATTCGTCCAGTCACAATTTTATTAGGTTTTATTACTGCAATCCTGTTAATTAATATTGCAATGAGTCTTTTAAATTATGGTTTTATTGGAATATTTGCTAGTTACCTAGCTAATTCTTCGTCCTTAAGCGAGACAGACTTGGATATTACAAAGCTCATTGGATCATTGGGTGTTTTGATTGTCTACGCATACGCAGTCATTAATATTGTGGATCAAGTATTTGGTTTGATTTACCAGGTTCCTGAAAAGATCCTACGGTGGATTGGTGCAGCGCCGGAGCAAAGTGGTGTAGGCCAAATGATGGGCCAGATGCGTCAAGGTGTTTCTCAAAGTGCGTCTTCTGCAGGACAAGGTGCTTCTAGCGCAGCTGGTCGTGGTCCAAACATGCAACCTCAAGGGGAGTTGAAAGAAGCTAAGTTTGGAAAGCCTGATGCTGAAGGGTCGTCTGTAAGCGAAGGTAATCAGAATCAAGGAAGTGACCAGCCATGATTGGTCTGACGCTGCACAAGCTTTTGTGAGAGACAATACTAATTAGAAGTTTATTGAAGTAGCTGATTTCGGTTTATCCATGAAAAAAATGAAAGTTTTGAAATTAATTTTTATATTTTCTTTTACTGTTACGTTCGTGATGGCAAATACACTAGATAATTCTATTTCTTTATTAGATTTTGCTCATCAGCAACTTGATCTTCAATCTTCAATGGGTGCATCAGAATTTGATATGTCCATTTCGCTACTAGGCAAATTATTTGGTCCAATAGGTCCATTTTTCCCTTGGGGAAGTAATACACTGTTATCTTCATTGATGCAGTACTTCAATTTAGGTGTGCTATGTTTTGCTTCGATTGTGATTTCAATCACTGTAGTGAACAATGTGATTAACACTTCAGGCAAAGCAGAGCAAGCTTGGCAGCAAACATCGATGTCAAAATTAGTGGTTAGGACTGCATTATCGATTGTTTCATTAGTGCCAATGCAAACAGGCTACTCTGCTTTACAGGTTTTGTTGATATATATTGTGCTTCAGAGTATTCATGTGGCTGATGGCATTTGGAATTTAGCGCAAACTTCATTGATTGAATATAAATCGCTTATTAAAACCATCACTTGGCATCAAGATGAAACAAGTGGTGAAGATTCAGGGAAAAAAAATGCCATGCTTTCTTCAGTGGGGCTTTCAAATTCGTTAATAAAATCTCAGCTTTGTTATTATCGTAACTTAGCAAAACTTGCTAAAGATAAAGGCCAATTAGATGCATTACTTGATCATTCGCTACCAGTTAGTGCAAGTGACTCATCTGATGGCCCAAAAATCATATGGAGTGAGCCAAGCGATGAATTTTATGGTAGCTTAAGCTATGACTTTGGACAGCAAGAGGAATCGTTGGCTAAATGCGGTAAATATACGTTACATGAGCCTGTTTTAGGAATCACTGCTCAAGAACACTTTAGTACGTTTCAAGGTTTATTTGCAAGAGCAGACCAGTTAGCTTGGTCTATTTGGTCAACTCAATTTCAAGCTCAATTCCTGGCAGCAGAGAGAGAGAAAATTACCAGGCTTTGTCAGCTTTCCAATCAATGCCAAATAAAAAATGTGCCATCTCCAGAAAGTTGGCTAAATAGTTTAGTCAAAAATACATTATGGCAGGACACTAAATGTCAGACAAACCCAGATGCTTATTGTTGCCTTGACCAGCCAGCAAGTCAGCAATGCATGGTCTTTAGCCCTTTGAGTATGACCATTGAATATATAGAGAGTTTAAAAAGTCTATATCACGTAGATCAGAATGATCAGTCGGGTGGTCAAGATGATGATAAGCAGGATATTGGTAAGGAGTTAGGTACGGGTGGCTGGATAACAGCAGGTGTTTATTACAATGCATTAGTGCAAGGACTTTCTAAAGATAATCAAGATAGTCTATTTCAGTGGGTTGCTGATGGTGATGTTAGTGGTCCAGATCCACAACTTGCATCTGATGATCTTTATTTGCGTGGTGTATATCAATATGTCGATAAATACCTAAATCAGGTAGCTTTAAATGACTTAAGTGATGCTTCAGATGTAAAACAGCCGTCTGGTGAATTAGTTGAAAATTTATATACTTCAGTTAAGCAGTATATGCCTAGTGGTGGTTATAATGATGCAATGACTGTTGAAGATATCAGCCAACAGAGCTGGGAAAATGTATCGAATTTTAGTGACGCATTTTGGTGCGGGGCTGGTTTTAGAGGAAGTAGAAATTGTCCAACTTCACAGAGTAGTGACAGCTTTTTTAATACGACGTGGGGCTTTGCATTGGTAAGTCCATTTTACGATTCATTTGATCCCAATTTATCAAATGATGCAATACATAAAGATATTCAGTTGTATTTAGCTAAGCTAGCTCAAAGTTGGGTTGATGTTTTTTCATCGCAGTCGGGGCAACAGATTTTCCAAGATCCTATTCACATGTTAAAAAACTATGGTCAATCCTTAATAATAAATACCGTCAATTTCATTGTACATCTGTCACAAGATATTGTTTTTACAAACTTTCAAACACAATTTTATTATTTTTCTGTTCAGCAAGTATACGCATTAATTGCGGCCACTCATGCTGGGATAGCTAATGGTTTAATTAGTGTTGGTGATTATTTGTTACCTTTTGGATCGTTTGGAGCGTTGCTTGGATATATATTTAAGGGTACCGGTGCGCTCGTGCTTGGTGTTGCTAATGCTTGGTCAGTCAAAGCAACAGCCATTAGTATGAATTACAATCTCGAAATCTATGAAAAAATGATGTATATTCCAACAGCTGTTGCTGCAGGTGTCCCCATGTTTACTGCAGGGGTAGTGATGGCTTTTTTTATACCGCTACTACCATTTTTGATTTTCACACTTACAGCGATTGGTTGGTTCATTATGGTGATTGAAGCATTGATCGCAGCACCATTAGTGGCTATTGGGTTAACACATCCAGCTGGCCATGAATTTCTAGGCCGATCTCAACAGGCGTTGATGCTACTCGTATCAGTTTTTATTAGACCACCTTTGATTCTAATTGGATTTTTAATTGGTATTGTACTGTGTTTTGTAGGAACACAGATGATTAATTTATTGATGTCATCTGTGATTCTAAATTTAACGCAGGTCATTAACAATGGTAATAAGGCACTTGATCTCAGCAGTAGCGCTGCTCCTTTTGGCTTGTCTATCTTATATATGATGATGACTTGGACTTATGTGATGACAATCATGCGTCTGGTAAACCAAGCATTTGGCCTGGTATATGTTTTACCAAATTATATTTGTCGGTGGATCGGTGTTCCGAAAGATGAGAGCGGTGAAGCCATGCATTTACAGGCTATTGAAAGTGACATACAAGGCTTAGGTGATCAATTGTCTTCTGGTTACTCTGGTATAGTTGACGCGCAAGCAGAAAAGCGTTTGATGTAAATGGTGCGCCCTCTAAAGTATGAAGTGCGACACTTGGTATAAAAAAAAGTTCTAACAGCTGAATTGAAAATATCTGTTAATTGCATCACTTTTTTATTGTCAAAATAAGGAGTGAACATGAGCTATTGTCATCTAGTGTTATCTCAGCGATCACAGATTGAATCGTTGAATCAACTTGGCTACAGCATTCGCAAGATAGCCAAGTTAGTGAAACGTCACCCATCAACGATTGCTAGAGAGCTTAAGCGTAATCTTGGTCATCAAAGCTATGATGGTGA
>Ga0233438_10001138_pt1 | contig 30204 bp, 23 predicted proteins | sample SI_123_September_FD_182720 | JGI IMG/M metagenome (GOLD analysis project Ga0233438, IMG submission 182720) | Seawater microbial communities from Saanich Inlet, British Columbia, Canada - SI_123_September2016_10_MG | ecosystem: Environmental > Aquatic > Marine > Inlet | place: Canada: British...
AAAATTATTTAATTAATATTCTTAGATCTTATTTAATATCTTATCTAAAAGATTAGTTGATAATACTCTTTTACAATATACTAGAATAGTTGTGGCTTTTGTTATATAGTATCTTGGTTTTGGTTTTTTAGTTTTTATTATTTTTAATACTATTTTTGCTACATCTATTGGATATAGTGTGAATGGTATATTTTTTTTAGTACCATTTTGTCTACTTTTTAGATCTTTTTCATATATATTTTTAAAATGGCTATTTTGTATATCTATATTTTTAAATGTTTTTAAGGCATTATTTCTAAATTCGCTTATAATTGGTCCTGTGTTTAGGAGAGTAACAAATATATCAGGTTGATCAAGTAGTTCTAATCTTAATGTATCACTAAGTCCTTCAATAGCATATTTACTAGCATTATATGCTCCTCTATATTTAAGTGATACTAGACCTAGTATTGAGCTGTGTTGTATGATTTTGCCATAGCCTTGATTTCTCATTATTTTTATAGCTTTTGTTGTAATATAGTGTAGTCCAAATACATTTGTTTCAAATTGAACTTTTAAATCTTCTATTTTTATATCTTCAATTGCTCCAGCTTGACCATATCCTGCATTATTGAATAGTATGTCTAGTTTGCCATTAGTTTTCTTTAGTATTTTATCAAATGTATCATCTATAGTATCATATTTTGTTACATCTAATAAATAGCTTTGAAGTCCTAATTTTGATAGTTTTTGTACATCTTCTTCTTTTCTTGCTGTTGCAAATACATTGTAGTTTTCTTTTTGTAGTAGTAAAGCTGTTTGTAGTCCTATACCTGTTGAACATCCTGTGATTAGTATCGATTTCATTTTTTTCCTATATTTTATTATTTTTTATATATTTATTATTATAAAATGTTATTATGTTTTTATGATATCAAATATTTTTAAAAAAAGAGATATATAATAATGAATTTAAAAAATAGATTAGATATTGAAGTATCTTCTAGAGATTGTAATAGTGAATTGTGTATTAGTACTAAACCAGATCCAATAATTATAGCTAAAAGATATAATGATGAGTATATATCACTTATTTGTGCTCTTTTTGCTTATGGTAATGTTAGATTAATAGTGAAGTTTTTAGATAGTTTAGATTTTGATTTATTAAATAAAAGTGATGATAATATTAAGAGTAGTTTAACAAATCATTATTATAGATTTCAAAATAGTGATGATGTTATAGCTATATTTATAGCTTTAAAGAGATTGAAAAATCAGTTTAGTTTAAATGAACTTTTCTTACAAGGTTATAAAAATAGTAATAGTGTATTAGATGGTATAGAGTTTTTAATCAAGAGTATATTAAAAGTTTATGATTATAGATCAAGAGGATATGATTTTTTGATTGGTAGGGTATTTAAAAGAGATAAAAATAATCAAATATCATATAATAAAAATTCAGCTTATAAAAGATGGAATATGTATTTGAGATGGATGGTTAGATATGATAGTATTGATATGGGATTATGGAGTGGGGTTAATAAAAGTGATTTAATATTACCTCTTGATGTACATACTTTTAATGTATCAAAAAGTTTGGGTTTATTAGATACTAATAGTGCAAATTTACAATCAGCTATTAGTATAACTTCTAAATTAAAGCAGTTTGATAAATATGATCCTATTAAATATGATTTTGCTTTATATAGAATAGGTCAAGAAAAATTAATTTAGTTTATATTTATTATCTATTATTTAATATTGCTTGATTTATACTATTATATAGTTTGATTCTTTTTTTTAGTGATTTTTTTGCTATTTGTATGACTTGATTATATTTTTTTTCATCATTTTTACATATATCTACTATCATATGTAAAGACATGGGTCCATGAGAATTTTTATCTAGATCTATATGTCTATTTAGAAAATATAGTAGTGGTGATAGGTCTGTTTTACTATTTTTTGATATATTTGATACTATATTTATAAACATATTAGGTATTATATCTTCTCTTGCAAATGTGAAGATAGATGCTATTTTATGTAGTTGATTTGAGTATATTGTTTTAAATGTGAAGTTTAAAAACTCTTTTATTTCTATTTGTATGTTTAGGTTTGATATCATATTTTTATATATTATGAAATGATTGTTATTTATATATTTTTTTGTATTATTTTTTTGAATTTGTTTTATATTTTTTATAGTTTTATCTATATTTTTAGTGTTTGCTTTTAATTTTTTCATTGTTTTTAAATATATTTCAAAATGGCTCATTGTATTACCATTTTCATCAAAATCACTCTCTTCATATAATACTATTTCATTGATTAGTCTTCTTGATATAGTGTTTTTTGTAGGTGTCCATGGTATATTTATATTTGTGAGATGATTTTGTAGAGATTTTAATATAGACATAAAATCCCATACAGCAAATACATGCATACTCATAAATACTCTTATATCTTCTATAGTTTTTATATTTTTATATAGTTTATGATTAAATATTTCTTTTTTTAGATTTTTTAATTCATTTTCTATTTTTAGTATATGTTTGTTTGTTTTTATAGTATTTGTGTTTATCATATGATTTTTTATTTATTTAATTTAATAGTTTTTTTACCATTTGACTTATTCTACTACCAGATGCTATACCATCAAACTCTTTACTTGCTAGTGCCATTATTTTACCCATATCTTTTAGGCTTGTTGCTTGTGTTTTGTCTATTATTTCTTTAGTTTTTAGTTCTAATTGTATATCATCTAATTGTTTTGGTAAGTAGTGATTAAATATTTCTATTTGGTCTAATTCTATTTTTTCAAGATCATTTCTTGAGGCATTTTTATATGCTTGTGCTGCTTCGTTTCTTTGTTTTATTCCTTTTTGTATTAGTTTTAGAATATCACTATCATTTAATACTTTTCTTTCATCTACTTCTATTTGTTTTATCATTGTATTTATTGATCTTATTGTATCTCTTTTTAATATATCTTTTTGCCTCATTGCTGTTTTTAAATCTAGTTTTAATTGCTCTTTTAGAGTCATTTTATTCCTTTTTATATATTTTTTAAGTTGATTTTAGTATATCTAATTCTAAATATCTATTTACTTTTTTTTCATATATTTCTTCTGATTTTTGTAGTTCTTGAGATAATTTTACTATGCCTTTTTCTTCATAACATTTTATATCACTCATACATTTTTTTATATTTTCTATATCTTTTTCATATTTTGTTATTTCAAGTTCTAATTGTGTATACTCTTTTTTTTCATTGAATGTTAGTTTTTTTATATTTTCTTTTTGTGTTAATGGTGTGGTGTTTGATTGTTTTTTAAATGAGTTATTATTATTTTTTTGCAGATTATTTATATCTTTTAACTCTTTTTGTATATTAAGATAGTCTGTATATGATTGATTTGTGATTGTTATGTTTTCATTTTCAAATACATATAATTTTTTAGCTATTTTATCTACAAAATATCTATCATGACTTACTATTATAATAGCTCCTTGAAATGTCTGTAAATAGCTTTCAAGTATATTTATTGTTGGTATATCAAGATCATTTGTTGGTTCATCTAATATAATGCAATCTACTTTTTTAGTAAATAGTAATGCGAGGGCTACTCTATTTTTTTCACCACCACTTAATAGTCCTATTTTTTTATCTAAATACTCTTGTGGAAATAAAAAGTTTTTAAGATATCCATATACATGCATATCTTTACCATCACTTGTAGATACTCTACTTCCTCCCATAGGACAAAATGTCTCTATGATACTTTTATCATCATTTAATAGTTTTCTATTTTGATCAAAGTATCCTATTTTGAATTCACCTTGTTTTATAGTTCCATTATCAAGTGGTATTTGTTTTAATAATATTTTTAATAGTGTTGATTTTCCACTACCATTAGCTCCTACTACTGCTATGATATCTTTTTGTACAATTCGTGTAGAAAAGTCTTTGATTAATATTTTATTACCTAGTTTTTTACTTATATTTTTGATTTCAAATAGCATTTTTTTCTTATTTAATACTTTTTCATCATTTGATACATTAAAGGCTTTTTGTTCTTTTTGGAGTTGGATTTTTATTTTATTTATTTGAGAGGGGTTGTTTTTGATATCTTTTTTTAATTGTAGATAGTCATTTTTTCTTCTTTCATTTCTTTTTCTTCTTGCACTAACACCTGTTTGCATCCATCTTGCTTCTTCTTTATATAGTCTTATTAGATTATGGTGTTGTTTTTGCATATTTTGTAATAGTTCTTCTTTTTGAACTAAATATTGTGTATATCCTCCATGAAATTTTCTAAGTTTTGCATTGTCTAATTCAATAATAGATGTTGCTATATTATCTATAAAATATCTATCATGAGATATAAATAGTATGGTGATACTATTTTTAATAATAATTTTTTCTAAAAATTCTACCATATATACATCTAAATGGTTGGTTGGTTCATCTAATAATAAAATATCAGGTTTATTTAATAGTAGGGCTGCTAAACACACTCTTCTTTGTTCACCCCCACTTAATAAGCATACAAGAGTATTTTCATATTTTATTAGATCAAACTCTTTTAATACTTTTTGTACCATATTTTCTAAATCCCAAGCATTATATAGTGTTAGATAGCTTGATAATTCTTCTTGTCTTAATAGTAATTTTTCATCATTATAGTTTGTTTGGAGTTGTATATTTATATTATCATATTCATTTTTAGCTTTTTTATGTTCTTTTAGATGATTTTGTATAGCTTGTTTTACTGTAATGTTTTCTTCAAATTTTGGATTTTGGTCTAGCATTTTGATTTTTAAATCTTTATTTATAGATCTTATTCCTTCATCTATTTGAATATCATTTGTTATGATTTTCATTAAGGTTGATTTACCAGTACCATTTTGTCCTATTAGTGCTATTCTTTGATTGGTATCTAGAGTAAAATTTATATTATTTAATATATATTTAGATGAGTATTTTTTAGTAATATTTTGTAGGTCTATTAGTGCCATATTTTACTATACCTTATTTTGTTACTATTGTATTTTATGTAGAATAGTATTTATATATTATATAGATCAAATACCACTCATATCAAATAGTATTTTATCTTCTAATAGTTTCTTTTCAAAGTTTTTCATTGCAAACTCTTTTGCTTGAGTAAATCCATTATAAGAGCTACCACCTATTATGATAGATTTTTTACCTAATATTTTAGTTTTGTTTTTATTATAAATAGTTATTTGTATAGTTGATTTTATGATTTTATTTTCCATTGATTCTATTTTTTTCTCTTTTGATTCTATTTCTATGTTCAATATAGCATTTTTTTCAACTATAACAAAACCTTTTTTACTGATAATAGATTTTATAACTTTAGCATATTCATTATTTTTATTTTTTGATTTTATATTTATAGTAGTTTTATTTTGTATATTATCTATATTTTTTTCTATATTTTTTAGTTTATTTAAATATTTTTTTATATCTATCATTTCATCTAATGTATTTAATATAAAAATATTAGATTTTATTTGGGGTATGGTATTTTTTATTTTAGATAACTCTTTTAATTTATATGTATAGTTATTAAAATCTTTTTTTATACTATTATTAGCTTTTTTAATTGCACTATCTATTTTTAATTTAATTTTTTGTGCTAAGTTTAATTTATCAACTCTTACTAATATTAAATAATTATTATTTAATATCTCTTCTTTTATTATTTTATAGTCATTGAATTCTATTTTTTTTATATTTGTTTGTATATCTCTTTGAATATTTTTATTATAATTATTTTTACTTATTAATGTAGTAGTTTTATATGATGATTGTATAGATATACTGATCTTTGATGCGATTTCATTAAGAGCTATTAATATAGCATCTTTTTTATTGGTTGATTTAGCTTTTGCATATAAATACATAGGATTATCTTGTTTATGTTTTGTATACCATTTTGGATATTTTATTTCTAGATTTTTGTTATTTATACATCCTATAAATAAAAAAATTGATAATATTAATAATATATAATTTTTCATTTTATTATTCCTATAATTTCATTAAAGATTTAGTAGCTTTACTAAAAAAACCCTCTTTATACTCTATTTTTATAAAATCTCCTGCTTTTATATCTTTGTTATTATATAGTTCATCAACTATTATCCAAGAGTTTTTTTGAGTTATTTGGTTAGATACTTTTCCTTTACCTATTTTTATAATATCTTTTGATTTAGTTTTTGTTAATATATTCTCAACTTCTTCTATAGTATATATTTCTACTTCTTGATTCTCTTTTATATTATCATCTAGTCCTAGGGTTGTTTTTATGATAATATCATCATCTTTTTGTCTCATTTCATATATATATCCTTTTTTTGAAAAAAAGTTTTTTAATTCATATGAAATTGTATCTGCTCCTAAATTACCAGCTTGTCTTACAAGTGCATAATCTTTTTTTCTAGCATCTCTTGGACTTCTTACATCTGTATGTGATTGTATACAGTCATTAAATTCATATGATTTAATCTCTTTTAATATAGGTAATTCAAATATTTTTATATTTCCTGTTACACATGAGGAGTATTTTATACTAGGGGGTGTATACTCTTGTTTTGGTCCATTTTTAGTATTGTATGTAGTGTAGTAACCTTCACTAAATTTATAATCATAATTTGCATTACTTAATTTACCTGTAATAATATAATCAGCTTGTCCTACATTTGTACCTAATTGTTTAGATAATTGTGATGCTTTAACTTCTTCTAATAATATTTTATCATTTGATAATTTTTTTACTCTTTTTAATATATTTACACTTTTAATTGATGATAATAGTGAGTTTATTTTTGTTGCTATACTACTACCTAGATTAGATTTTTTAGCTAATTTTATATTATTATTATCTATATCTATGATGATTACTTTTGGTAATTCATTTGATAATAATCTATTTTTTGAAGGTATAAATTTACTTTTTTTTAGAAGTGCTGGTTGATATTGTGATAGTTTTATAGATGTACCACATCCTAAAAATAAAAATGAGACTAAAAATGAGATGATAGATATAGATAATATTTTCATTGACTTGTATCCTTATATAGTTTAATATTTGTTATTATATAATAACAAATGTTAATTTATAAATATTAAATTAATTTAAAATATATTTAAAAGGAATTATATGAATAATTTATTAAGATTTAGTGTAGTATTAGTGTTGTCTATTTTTATAATAGCTTGTGGTTCTAAACAAGAAGTAGTAAAAAAAGATGAACCAGATTTTAGATGTAGACAAGATGGTATACTTGCACCTAAATGGACTTGTACACCAGTTGTTGATTCATATATAGCATCTGTAGGAATTGCTAAACAAAATGCAGGATTAGATAAATCTATGCAAAGAAGTGAAGCTATGGCAGATGGTAGAGATTCATTAGCATCTCAAATTAGTACTAAGGTTTCTAATTTGTTTAAATCATATAAAGGAACAACAGGTGTTAATAGTGATGCTACATTTGATAGTTCTAGTTCAAAAGTATCTAAACAGTTAGCATCTCAGACTTTAAATGGTAGTAAAGCTATTGATAGTTGGTTAAACCCATCTACGAAAGAGCTTTATTTATTAGTGGTTGTTTCAAATGAACCTGTTAAAAAAGCTATGAATAGTGCTATTAAGACTTCATTTAAAAATGAAAAAGCTATGTATCAAAGATTTTTAGCTTCACAAGCAAATGGTGAATTAGATAAAGAGCTTGAAAAAGAAAATCAATAATTACTATTTATATATTTAAGACTAAGTTTATAAACTTAGTTTTAAAATCTTTATAATTTATAATTTATTATACTCAATGCAAAATTAATTTAAATATTCTTATCTTTTAGTTCTATATTATCTTCTTTAGAATCATCATATGGATCAAGATGTATTGTTATATTCCATTTTCTTTTTTTATCTATATTTCTTATTTTATCTTCTATTTTATCACTAATTTTATGTGCTTTTAACAGTGATATTAGACAATGAAATACTAAGTGGACATCTACAAATATTTGATTTGATGATTCTCTAGTTTTTAACATATGGTATGTTGTTACTTCTTTTTCATTTGTTATGATATGTTTTATATGATTCACTATTTTTTTATCCAATGATTTATCAAGTAGTATTAAAATACCTTTTTTCACTAATGGGTATGATGAATATATTATATATATTGATATACAACTTGCTAATATTGAGTCTATTATATAGTAATTTGTTAAATTTATAAGTATCAATGATATTAATATAATCATAGAAGTATATATATCTATTTTATAGTGTAGAGCATCTGTTTTTATTATTAGATTATTAGTTTTTATAGCTATTTTATTTAAATATATTACTAAAAGTATGGTTATTATTAATGATATAATCATAACAATTATTGAGATATCTATATATAAAGATATCTCATTATTAATAGCTTTTTGAATAGATGTATAAAATAAAAATATACCAGATATTATTATAATAGTACCTTCAATAAAACATGCTATTGCTTCTATTTTACCTCTTCCATAATTAAAATTATCATCAGCTGGTTTTTGAGAGTTTTTGATAGCAAAATAGTTAAAAATAGATACAAAAAAATCTAATAATGAATCAATAGCAGAGGCTATAATAGAAACACTATTACTAAATATACCAATGAAAAGTTTCATAAGTGTCAAAAAAAGAGCAGTTGTACTAGATACTAGAGTAGCTTTTTTTTCGATATTCATTAATGTACCTTAATATTCATTATTAATTTTAATACTCTTTTATAAAATCTTTAATTCTATTGATTCCATCTTTTATGAGTTCTAAATTTGTAGCAAATGAAAATCTAAAATATCCTTTTAATCCAAATGCTTCACCAGGGACTATTGCTACACCTTTTTGTTCTAATAACTTAGAACAAAATTCCATTGAATTTGATGTGATTTTTTCAATATTTACAAAAAGATAAAAAGCTCCACTTGGATTAGTACATTTTATTTTTTCTATTTTATTAAACTCTTTATATGCATAATCTCTTCGTTTCTTAAATTCATTTTTCATTTTTTCTATATCATTATTAGAACTACCATCAAGTGCTCTAATAGCAGCATATTGTGTGATTGAATTTATATTTGAAGTAGATTGACCTTGGAGTTTAATCATAGCTTTTATTATATCTTTTCTAGGTGTTGCTAAATATCCAAATCTCCATCCAGTCATAGCTACACATTTACTTAATCCATTAATAGTAATGGTTCTATTATACATATCTTTACTAATTTGTGCTGTTGTTATAAATGGTTGTTTTGTATATATTATTTTTTCATACATCTCATCTGAAAATATTAATATATTGCTATGTCTTAATACTTCACCTATTTCTTCAAGCTCTTTTTTACTATAAATTGCACCTGTTGGATTTGATGGTGAGTTTAGTATTAATATTTTTGTTTTAGATGTTATTTTTTCTTCTAATTGTTTAGCTGTAATTTTAAAATTTGTTTTATCTGTAGTGTTTATAAATATAGGTTTACCATTTGAATATTTTACTTGTTCAGGATATGTTACCCAATATGGAGCTGGTATTATGACTTCATCACCTTTTTGTATTAATACTTGACATAGATTAAAAAGTGAATGTTTAGCACCATTACTAATTATAATATCTTCTAAATTATAATTTAGAGCATGATCTTTTTTTAATTTATTTTTTATAGCCTCTTTTGTTTTTTGTATACCATCTACAGCTGTATATTTTGTATATCCATTTTCTATAGCATTAATTGCTGCTTGTTTTACTACTAAAGGTGTGTCAAAGTCAGGTTCACCAGCACTAAAACTTATTATATCTTTACCTTGTGCTTTTAATTTAGCACTTAATGTGGTAATAGACATAGTTAAAGATGGTGATATGTTTTCTATTCTATTTGCTAGGTTCATTATATATTTATCCTATATTTTATAAAAATTTTGTCTATTTTATCTAAAATATACTTATCTAATATAATATACAATAATCATTTTAATATAGTTTATTATTATTTTTATATGCTTTATCTAATAATTCATTACATTACATATATTATCAAATAATCTTTGAGTTGTTGTATCTGGATTTAATCTTATATTAGTTTCTATTTTATGTAAATTCTATTTTTGTTTAAGTTTATTTTTTAAAATATTTATATTAGTATTATCATCACTATTTATTAGACTATATCTACTAATAATATCAGTAACTCTACAACCTATATGATCTAAGATATAAGCTAACAGTCCAATTATTATTTATAATTTACTTTATGAATATAGTTACCTGTTAACTTTTGTGAATAGATATTTATATTAAATATCTGTATAAATATTATTGATAATAGTATATATTTTATGGATTATTTAGTTTGAATTGTTTTTTATGTATAATTACCTATCAATATATATACTAAATCAAAGATTTTAAATGACCATAAAAGATATAGTTCTAAAATATAAAGAAAACTTAAAAGATATTACTAATATACCTTCAAAAGAGATTGAAGTTTTAATGGGATATATATTAAATAAAGATATAGTATGGTTACATACTAATTATAATAAAGTTTTTTCAAAAGAAAAAGAATTAATAAAATTAATAGAAAAAAGATCAAGTGGATATCCTCTTGAATATATATTAAGTAAAGTATCTTTTTATGGGTATGATTTTTTTATTAATGAAAATGTATTAATACCTAGACCTGAAACAGAATTATTAATTGATAATGCAGTTAAGATTTTAAAAGATATTCAAAGCCCCAAAGTCATAGAAATAGGTGTTGGAAGTGGTGTGATATCTATACTATTAGCACTATTAATACAAGATATTAAAATTGTAGCTATTGATATAAATGAAGATGCATTAAAACTTGCAAAAAAAAATGCAATTAAATTCAAAGTTGATAAAAACATAGAATTTATTAAAAGTGACTTATATCATAATATCAACAATATATATTTTGATATGTCTATATCTAATCCACCTTATATATCAAATAGTTATAACTTACCATTAAGTGTTAAATATGAACCAAAAAATGCACTTTTTGGAGGGAATAGGGGAGATGAAATTTTAACTAATATTATAAATGAGACTTATAAAAGAAAAATTAAATATTTATGTTGTGAGATGGGATATGATCAAAAAGAATATATTATAGATACTTTAAAAAACTTCAATATAGAGAAAATAAATTTTTATCAAGATTATAGCTCTTTTAATAGAGGTTTTTATTTAGAGTTTAAGTATTGAATACTATAATTTAGGTAATGTAATAACATAATATAAAAGGATGCTTTAAATGTTTGAAGAATTTGATCTGAAGAATTTATCTAATAGTCATATAATACTAAATTCTAAAATAGATGAGACTCTATTAAAAATAGATTCGCTATTAAAACAGAAAAATAAAACATATAATAATTTCATGAAGCCTTATCAAGAATTAATTGAAGATATTAATAATTTTATTACACCTATATTTCATATTAATTCAGTAAAAAATAGTAAAATTACACAAGAAGTATATATAAAGTGTTTACCAATTATAAATGAATATGAGACAACATTGAATCATAATGTAGATATATATAATATACTTAAAAGTATACAGTATAATCATAATATACATTTAAAGGATATACAGAATATATATTCATTTACTATAGAAGATGTTGATTTATTTTTAGAGGCTATACTCAACAATGATTTAGAATTTAATATAAATGGATATAAAATATTGGATATAAAATATAATAAAGATTATATTTTAAATTTAGAACAATTAGAAGTTATTACTAAGGAGATTAAAGATTTTGAATTAAATGGATGTAATTTAGATAATAAAAACAAAGATAAAATAAAAGATATAAATTTACAATTGAGTAATTTAGAACAACAATTTTCTCAAAATATATTAGATAGTACAAATAATTATGAAATGATTATAGATAATTACTTAGATGTTGAAAATTTACCTATTAGTGATCTTGAAGCATCATCTTTTAAAGATAAAAATGAGGGAACTACTAAATATAAATTTACACTTCATACACCATCATACATATCATATATGACATATGGTAAATCAAGAAGAAAAAGAGAACAATTATATAAAGCATATACTACAAGAGCATCTCAAAATGAGGATTTAATAGTACAAATATTAAATTTAAAAAATCAAAAATCAAAAATTTTAGGATTTGATAATACAGCTCAATATTCACTAGCTAATAAAATGGCTAAAGATGAAAATAGTGTTATCTCTTTTTTAGAAAGTTTAGTAAAAAAGAGTAAAAATAGCAGTTTAAAAGAACTTTTAGAAATAGAACAAATAGCATTAGAGCTTGATAATATAAAAGATATACAAAGCTATGATATCTCATATTATAGTCATAAACTAAAAAAGCTTAAATATAGTATAGATGAAGAGTATTATCGAGACTTTTTTGAACAAAAAAGTGTACTAGAAGGTTTTTTTGAATTTTTACATAAATTATTTGATATAAAGTTTATAGAAGTACAGACTTTAAAGTGGGATGATAAAGTAAAAGTATATGATATTTATGAAACCAACAATAAAATAGCTAGAATATATTTAGATCTTGAGAATAGAAGTGATAAAAGAGATGGTGCTTGGATGAATAATTGGCATACACACTATATTAATAGTAAAAATAAAAGAGTATTACCAACGGCATATATAGTATGTAATTTTCCAAAATCAAGTTCAACTAATCCATCTTTACTAAGACATGATGATATTGTAACACTATTTCATGAAATGGGTCATGCTTTACATCATATATTAAGTAAAGTCAAAGAACCTTTTATAAGTGGTGTTAATGGTGTAGCTTGGGATGTCATAGAGTTTCCTTCTCAATTTTTAGAGTATTTTGCATATGATAAAGAAGTTCTACAGCTCTTTTCAAAACATTATAAGACTAAAGAGATTTTAAGTGATAATCACATAGAAAACTTAATAAAAACGAGAAATTTTCAATCATCACTATTTCTAAGTAGACAATTAGAATTTGCAATATTTGATTTTAAGATACATCAAAAACTATATACTAATAAAGAAGATATACAAAATATATTAGATGATATAAGAGATGAATTATCAATTATAAAACCTCCAAGTTATAATAAATTTCAGAATAGTTTTTCACATATTTTTTCAGGTGGATATAGTGCAGGTTATTATAGCTATAAATGGGCTGAAGTATTAAGTGCTGATGCTTTTTATTTATTTAAGAAATCAAATACCTTTAATAAAGATTTATCAAAAAAATATAAAGAGAATATATTATATAAAGGTAGTTCACTGAATATGAATAAATTATTTTATGATTTTACATCAAAAGATCCAAGTGTTGATTCTTTATTAAAAATTGATGGCATTATTAATTAAATTTAGTATAATAATTTCAATAATATAAATATAAGGAGTTTAAAATGAGTATTGAAGAAAATAGTACAATTGATAAATTATCTGATGCATTAACACTATTAATCAAAAAGTATGAACTATTAGAACAAAAAAGTATAAAATTAGAAGAAGAAAATATAAAACTATTAAATAATATAAATTCTTTGGAAAATAGCTCTAAAAATAAAAATAGTAGTATGGATAATATGTTAAATAAAATACAATCTATATTAAAAAAAGAAGATAATAAAATTAAAAATAAAGATACAAAAACTCATAATATAAATGAGATAAGTGATGATAAAACACTTTTTACAGATGAGACAAATATTGATAAAAAAGAAGATAATAATAATCAATTAGATGTTAATAGAATGGCATTATTATTAAACGGTTTTAATAAATAGAAAATATTAAATTTTATTATCCATTAGGCACAACTATAAGCTGAGTTTTGTTTATGATAATAATTTATCTAGGTATTAAATTACTTTAATACTCTTGCAAAGAGGATAATTTGTGAAGTTTATACCATCTCTTCTTGCTTCGGGTTAGGTTTACATAGCTAAAATGATTACTCAAATTACTGTGGAGCTCTTACCTCTACGTTTCACTCTTACCATTATAAAATATAATAAATAATGGCGATTTACTTTCTGTTGCACTATCTCTTAGATTACTCTAGCCATTTTTTAAATGGAACCCAACTTCACTGAAGCCCAGACTTTCCTCTTGAATTCTTCCAAGCTATTATCTGTTGTACCTATCTTAAAATAGTATCTTAAATAGGCTTATTTTCTAATAATATCATAATTTAAGGGTATATTAAATATAAATATTTCATCATCTATTCTATGATTTTGAACTATATTTGTAAAGGTAATAAAAATATTATTATACATTTTATCTTTATAATTTATAGAGTTTATTTTTTCTTTATTCATAATAATTTTAAAATTAATACCTTCTACTGAACCTTTATACATATCATTAGATATTTTTTTTGATTTTTTTAATAATTTTATTATATTTATATCTTGATTTATATCTGTTATTATGACTTGTTCTAGTATTGGTTCATCTATAAAAACTCTATTTTTATTAAAATAAACATTTTTTATTATAGGTTTTTTATATTTCCAAAGTATAAAGTTTGGTTCTTTAATATATATTTTACCTGTATATACTATTGTATTATTAGAATCATTAATAATTTCTTGTTTGAAATTAGCTTCAAACATTTTTATATTTTTTAGATCATTACCAAATATATTATAAGATATTACTACTACTATTAAAATATACCTATAAAACATACATTTAACCTTTTTTTTATTATAATAGGCGTAATTATAACTTATAAGGATTTTATTTTATGTTAAATATGCTGTTGAAATTTTTCCCGACAAGAAATGATAAAGAGATAAAAAAATATATTACTAAAGTAAATATAATAAATCAACTTGAAGAAAAATATAAAAATATGAGTGATGAAGAATTAAAATCATCTTTTCAAAATATAAAAAATGAAGTAATAGAAAAAAAAAGAACACTTAATGATATATTATACGATAGTTTTGCTATTACTAGAGAAAGTAGTAAAAGAGTATTAGGGCTTAGACATTTTGATGTACAGTTAATTGGTGGTATGGTATTACATGATGGTAAGATAGCAGAGATGAAAACAGGTGAAGGGAAAACACTAGTAGCTACATTATGTGTAATATTAAATGCTATTAGTAATAAAGGTGTACATATTGTAACTGTAAATGATTATTTAGCATCAAGAGATTCTAAAGAATTAGAACCATTATACGATTTTTTAGGATTTACAGTTGGTTCTATTTTAAGTACCATGGAAGATGAAAGATTAAGACAAGAACAATATAACTGTGACATAACATATGGTACAAATAATGAATTTGGATTTGATTTTTTAAGAGATAATATGAAATATAAATTAGAAGATAAAGCTCAAAATAATCACTATTTTGCAATAGTTGATGAAGTAGATTCTATTTTAATAGATGAAGCTAGAACACCCTTAATTATTTCTGGACCAACAGATTATCAAAACAACAATTATGATAAATCAAATGAAATAGCACTAAAACTTGAAAAAGGTAGAAGAATAGAACCTAATAAAATAGATCAAGAAGTTATTATTGAGGGTGATTTTATAGTAGATGAAAAAAATAAAAGTGTTTTATTAACAGAGAATGGAATAAAAAAGTCTGAAAAAATGTTTAATGTAGATAATTTATATTCAATACAAAATGCTACATTATCTCATCAATTAGATCAAGCATTAAAAGCAAATTTTATCTTTATAAAAGATGTTGATTATGTAGTCAAAGATAATCAAATAGTAATAGTTGATGAATTCACAGGAAGACTTAGTATTGGTAGAAGGTTTGGTGATGGATTACATCAAGCTATTGAATCAAAAGAGAATGTTACCATTCAAGATGAATCACAAACATTAGCAGATATTACATTTCAAAACTATTTTAGAATGTATAAAAAATTATCTGGAATGACAGGTACAGCTCAAACAGAAGCTACAGAATTTTCAGAGATATATTCATTAGATGTTATTTCTATACCTACAAATGTACCTATACAAAGAGAAGATAAAAATGATTTAATTTATAAAAGTGAAAAAGAGAAGTTTAATGCTGTTTGTCAAAAAATAAAAAAGTATTATCAAAAAGGACAACCTGTATTAGTAGGTACTGCATCTATAGAAAAATCTGAATATCTACATAAATTATTAACTAAAGAAAAAATTCCTCATAAAGTTTTAAATGCTAAACAACATGAAAAAGAGGGTATTATAATATCTAATGCAGGTCAAAAAAAATCAGTTACTATTGCTACAAATATGGCTGGTCGAGGTGTTGATATAAAGGTGACACAAGATATACTAGATGTTGGTGGATTAGCTATTATAGGTACAGAAAGACATGAAAGTAGAAGAATTGATAATCAATTAAGAGGTAGAGCTGGAAGACAAGGAGATATTGGAGAGACACAATTCTTTTTAAGTTTAGAAGATAGTTTATTAAGAATTTTTGGTAGTGATAAAATTAAAAGTATTATGGAAAGATTGGGTATTGAAGATGGTGAACACATTGAATCAAAAATAGTTACAAGATCAGTTGAAAATGCACAAAAAAAAGTAGAAACAATGCATTTTGAAAGTAGAAAACATCTTTTAGAATATGACGATGTATCTAATAAACAAAGAATAGTTATATATGAATTTAGAAAAAATTTATTAGATAAAAATTTTGATATATCCTCTAAAATATACCAAAATATAGATGAATACATAAGTAACTTAATTTTACGTAATGATATACTTGAAACTACTAGTGAAGAAGATTATGATTATGATATTTTGATATCAAATTTAAAGGAAGAATTACATATTGTAGTTAATAATAATGAAATTAAATCTTCATCTTTAGAGGAATTAAAAAATAAGTTGAAAGATATTTTATATAATATATATAATAAAAAAATGCAATTAATAGATACTAAATATAAAAATGAGATAGAACGTATCTTATATTTACAAATTATTGATAAAGCATGGAGAGATCATTTATATTCAATGGATACATTAAAAGCTGGTATTGGACTTAGAAGCTATAACCAAAAAGATCCTTTAGTAGAATATAAAAAAGAGAGCTATAATATGTTTTTAGATCTTATATCTTCTATAAAATTAGAGATAGTTAAAATTTTGTTTAATATTAAATTAAAAGAAGAAAAAGAGAATGAAGATGTATTGAATAATATAGTCTCATCTATGGAGGATACAAATAGTAATAATTCTACTAATCTAAATAGTACTATTTCTCCAATGCAAAAAAAAATAGCTAGAAATGAACCTTGTCCTTGTGGAAGTGGCAAAAAATATAAACAGTGTTGTGGTAAAAGTGGTCCCAAAAGAGGAGTTCTTGCTAATTCTTAGTTTAGAATTATTGTAAGAATATATAATGAATAATAAATTGGTAAATTTTATAGTATTAAAATATCTAAAATTTGATAAGACTAATCCGTTTATATCTATAACATCTATACTAGCTTTTATTGGTGTTTGTATTGGTGTTATGGTATTGATTATTTCAATGGCTATTATGAATGGAACAGCCAAAGAATTTAAAGATAAATTATTTATTATGAATTATCCGTTATCAATTCATCCAATAGTAAAAGGAGCTGTTAATAAAGATATTCTAGTATATCTTGAAAAAGAATTTCCATATTTAAAGTTTTCACCATATATATCATCACAAGTTATTATACAAAATGATGATTATATGAAGGGTGGAATTTTATTTGGTGTTGATAAAAATAAAGAGAAATTAATAAATCCAATTTATAAAAAGGCTATAGAGAATATTGAGATTAAAAGTTATGATATTATTTTAGGTTCTGGGATTAGTAGTGATATGATATTGAATCAAGATTCAAAAATACTATTATATTTTACAAGATTAAATCCAAATGGTTTTTCAATGTTACCTACAATGAAAAAGTTTGTATATAAAAATAGTTTCAGATCAGGTCTTAATACATATGATCAAAGTTATATGTATACAACTATAGAATCTTTACAAAATATATTAAATAAAGATAATTCAACATATGATGGGATTCATATATATTCTGATGACTCATTTAATGATATTGCTAAATTAAAAAAATCATTAGAACAATTTAATGTTTTAGTTGTTGGTTGGTGGGAACAAAATGGTAATTTCTTTTCTGCTATGCAAATGGAAAAAAAGGCACTTTTTATAATATTGATGTTGATTATTTTAGTAGCATCATTAAATATTATTAGTTCACTATTAATGACTGTTATGAGTAGACGAAAAGAGATAGCACTTCTATTATCAATGGGGAGTTCTAAAAAAGAGATAATGTCTATTTTTATGAAACTTGGTATTATAATAGGTTTTAGTGGTATTATTATGGGATTAATACTTGGATTTTTTGGTATTTATATATTGGATAATTATAATATAATATCATTACCACAAGATGTATATGGTACTTCAAAATTACCAATTTTATTATCAAATATTGATCTATTTTCTATCGTTATTGGTTCAGTTATTATTGTTATCATATCATCATATTATCCAGCTGTAAAATCTACTAAAATAAATGTAATAGATGTATTAAGAAATGAATAAGAGCTAATTTAATTAATCAATAATATTAGTACTATTCTCATATATATTATTATATAAAAAATTAGGATACATAATAGTTCTTTTTATAAGATTTACAGGCAATAATAAGATATCTTGAATTATATTTGTATTATATATAGGATTATCGATATCACCTGATATATCAATAGTTGTACTCACTTTATTATCTTTATCTAAAAATATATAATTTAATATAGGAATATAACTTATAATATTTGCATAAGATTTGAAAAATGATAGTTTAAGTTTTGATTTTATAATATTTTTATTAAAATTAATTTTAGCATCTCCATTAAAATCCATATTAATACCTTGTGTATTAATTTCTTTTATATTTAATATTTTTGTATATAAATCATGAAAAAATTTAATGCTACCATTTTTAATATAATATCCATTAATGGAAGCTAGATTACTGTCTAATATTAAATCAATTGTGTTTGGAATAATTAATAATGGGTTTATTAAAGCAGGAGATGAGTTAATAAATAATATTAAATTATTTAAAAGTAATAAATCTTTTATTTTATTATTTTTTAGATATATATCTCCATATAACTTATTATCATAAAAACTAGCATCTATATTAACTATACCTCCTTTAAGTAAATTTTTATTAAATAGATTATTAATAAATTCACTTTTTAAATTATATCCTTCAACTTTAGTATAATTATGTTCATTTTGATATATTTTTAGGATTCCATTTTTATAAATTGAATTAAATATTGTTTTATTAATATTTATATCTAAATTATAATTATTAGAAATCATCTTATAATAATCATTTATAATTATATTAGAGTTCTCACCATATAATTTTACATATTTATATTTACTCTTATATGATTTATTTTCATTTATATTATATAAAATATCATAATTTTTTATATTTAATTCTAATGTTTCATTTTTATATATATTTATATCTAAATTATCTTCTAATCCCTTTATATTTAAATTATCATTGTAGAAGTTTGCTTCTAGAGAAATATTTGTTATTTTATTACCATTTTTAGATAGTGGTATATCTATATTATATAAACTTGAATATATTTTTATATCATTTTTATTATTTAATAATATGCTTATATTACCTTCACTAATATTTAAATCTTTTAAAATATCAGAGTATCCTACTATTTTTTTGATATTAAGAATATCTATTGTTGAAATATTTTTATTTATATTAATTAATGTATCAAATTTTTTCAAATATAATTTTAAATTATCTTGAAAATCTATTTTCAGACTAATATTATCATTAAATAATCTAAAGAAACTATAATCTTTATTTTCTATCTTTATTTTTTTAAGATATATTTTTCCATTAGCTTTTGATAAGTTTGTATCTATATTAATATTTATTATTGAATTTAAAATATTTTTATACTTAATATCACTATTATGTATTTTAATTATATTATTATTTAATGTCACATTTAAGCAATCTGTTTTTATATTAACATCATTGAATTGAAATATAGAGTCGGTACTTATAAAATTACCTATACTTTTGATTTCATTTGTTTTTAAATCTATATTTAATTTTAACTTTGAATTTGTAGTACCATTTTTTTGAATAGTATTTAAATATATATCATATTGATTTAATATTTCTAATATATCTTTATTTAATTTACTTTTAGTGAATATATTGATATCCATATTAGAATTATTTTTTGTAATATTATTTATTATTACATTACTTTTATTTATATTTATATACTTATATTTTGGATTATTTAAATTGAAATATAAAGTATCTTTAAGAAAATTAATATTCATTAAATCAGTTTGAATAGGCTCTAAGTTTTTATTAAACTTGATTTTAGCATTTTTAATAGTTATATTCGAACTAAATGTTTCTAATAATGGTTTAAATGTTTTTTTTAAAAATCTACCACTTAAATAATTTAATTTATAAATACCACTTATATTTTTATACATATAATCTTCAATACTATCATTGAATCTAATAAGATCTTTTATAAACTCTATATTATTTACTTCATTAGTAGTTATATTAAAATCTATAAATTTATTACCTATTTTTATATCAACTAAACTACTTAAATCAATTTTATTATATTTACTTGTTATTACTATATTATTAGCGTCTTTAAAAATTAATTCTGAACTTATATTAAGATCATATTTTTTTAAGTATGATTTTATATTTATAAAAATCTCTTTGTCTAAAGAGTTTAATGTAAATTTTAAATTCATTCTAGAATTTTTAATATTAATAATTTTATTTTTAAAATTTAAATATGTAGTTTTTTTATTAAAAATAATTTTTTCTATATTAATACTTTCAAAATATACTAAATAATTATTTATAGTTTTAATATATTGATACATATTTTCAATATATTTCATTTTATCTACTTTATATTTATCCTTATTATTTAACTTTATAGATTTAATATTTAAGATTAGTTTTTTATCAAGTTTTATATATAATTTGCTTATATTATAATCTTGTATAGATATATTTTTAACTTTTATACCATTAGATAATATAAAATATAGAATTAAAACCAAAGAGGATAGAATGATTAAAAATAAAATAGTATTTTTTAACATTATAGATATATTCCTTATATTTAACATTATATTACTATTTTATATTACTCAAAAAATCTATACACCAAGTGTGATATTAATACCAAAAGCTAATATAAACAAAATTATATCATATTTAAATAATAAACAATATGATATTAATATAGCTGATAGTTTTTTACTAAGAATATTAGGTGTTCCACAAAATGGCTGGATAGATCTTAAAAAAAACAATATGAGTAAAATAGATTTTTTATATAAACTAACTACATCTAAAGCTGCATTAAAATTAATAACATTAATACCAGGAGAAACATACTATTTTTTTTTAGATAAACTAACTTCTAATTTAGCTTTATCAAAAGAAAAATTAACATTTTATTATAATAAATTATCATATAAAAAAGATGGTAATATACTAGCAGAATCTTATAATATTCCAATTGGTATGAATGAAAAACAAGTAATATCATATTTATTTAATTATACTAATAAAGAGTATCAAAAACTAAGTAAAAAGATATTTGGTAATTATAATAAAAAAAAATGGTTTTATTATATAACTATAGCATCTATAATTCAAAAAGAAGCAGCAAATAAAAAAGAGATGCCTATAGTATCAAGTGTAATTTATAATAGAATAAAAAATAATATGAAATTACAAATGGATGGTACTTTAAACTATGGTAAATATTCAAATATAAAAATCACACCAAAAAGGATAAAAGAAGATATAAGTAATTATAATACATATAAAATATTAGGCATACCAAATAATCCTATATCAAGTGTTAGTTTAGAGACAATTAAATATGCTATATTTCCAGCTAAAACAAAATATCTATATTTTGTAAAAAAAGGTAATGGTCATATTTTTAGTACTACATATAAAAAACATTTAGATCATATTAATAATATAAAATTAACTAAAGGAATAAAATGAATAAGATAATATATACAAAAACAGATGAAGCACCAGGACTAGCTACTTATTCTCTACTACCTATATTCAAATATTTTACTAAAAGTTCAAATATTGAAATCCAACTAAAAGATATTTCACTATCTTCTAGAATAATATCTCTTTTTAATAATAGTTTAAAAGATAATCAGAAAAAAAATGATGATCTAAAATTACTAGGAGATCTGACTAAATATAAAGATACTAATATCATAAAATTACCAAATATATCTGCATCAATTCCACAATTAAAAGATGCTATAAAAGAGTTACAAGAAAAAGGTTATGACATACCAAATTATGACGAAAGTGAAAAGAGTAAATTAAAATACTCTAAAGTATTAGGCTCAGCAGTTAATCCTGTATTAAGAGAAGGTAATTCAGATAGAAGAGCTCCAAAATCAGTCAAAAAATTTGCAAAAAAAAATCCACATATAATGAAAGATTGGAATAAATTATCTAAAACAGACATATATAGTATGTCTAATGGTGATTTTTATGATAATGAAAAATCAAAAATATTTGATAATGATGATATATTAAAAATAGTATTTACAAATAACAACAATAATAAAATTGTATTAAAAGATAATATAAAAATAGATAAACATGAAATAGTTGATGGTACATATATGAATATAAATTCTCTTAAATCTTATTATAAAAAAGCTATTAAAATAGCAAAAGATGATAATATATTATTATCACTTCATTTAAAAGCTACTATGATGAAGACATCTGACCCTATAATATTTGGACATTGTATTAAAATATATTTTGAAGATTTAATCAAAAAATATAATGAAATATTTATAAAGCTTAAAATAAATTTTAATAATGGATTAATAGATTTATACTCTAAATTAAATGAAATGAAACCTAAAATAAAAGACCAAATATTAAATGATATTGAAAAAATATATTCATCCAAATCTGAAATATCAATGGTAGATTCAGTAAAAAATATAACAAATCTACACATACCATCAGATGTTATAATAGATGCATCAATACCAGCTATGATTAAAAATGGTGGTAAAATGTATGATAAAAATGGTGAGCTAAAAGATACTCTAGCACTCATTCCAGATAGAACATATGCAAATGTTTTTAAAGAAGTTATAAGAGATTGTAAAGAAAATGGCAAATTTGATGTATCTACAATAGGAACAGTTCAAAATATAGGTCTAATGGCTAAAAAAGCTGAAGAATATGGATCTCATGATAAGACATTTGAAATACAAGAAGATGGAATCATAGAAATATTAGATGAAAAAAATAGTATCATATTTAAATTTATAGTTAAAAAAAATGATATTTTTAGAATGTGTCAAACTAAAGATGAATCAATACAAAACTGGGTAAATCTAGTAGTAAATAGAGTTAAAAAATCAAATATCCCAGCCATATTTTGGTTAGATAATAATAGACCTCATGATAAAAATATCATAAAACAGGTAAAAAAATATTTATCAAATTATGATACTAATAATCTTGATATATCAATACTATCCTTAAGAGAATCTACTAAAAAAACCTTAAATAGAATGAGAAAAGGACTTGATACTATAAGTGTCACAGGAAATGTATTAAGAGATTATAATACGGATCTATTTCCTATTATAGAATTAGGAACTAGTGCAAAAATGTTATCTATAGTACCACTTTTAAAAGGTGGATATATATTTGAAACAGGAGCAGGAGGTAGTGCCCCTAAGCATGTAAAACAGTTAATAGAGGAAAATCATCTTAGATGGGACTCTTTAGGTGAATTTATGGCTATACAAGTATCACTTGAACAAATTTCAAATGAATATAATGATAAAAAAGCTTTAATATTAGCAAAAACATTAGATAAAGCTATATTAAAATTATTAGATAATAAAAAGATACCTTCAAGTCAAGTAAATAAACTAGACAATAGAGGATCTCACTTTTATTTATCACTATATTGGAGTGAAGAATTATCTATTCAAAATGATAATTTAAAACTAAAAAATGAATTTTCTAGTCTGTACAAAAAATTACATCTAAATGAGATACAAATAATAGAAGAATTAAATCAAATTAAAAATAATAAAATAGATTTAAAAGGATATTATTTATTAGAGGAAAAGATTATAAACAATATTATGAGACCATCTAAAACATTTAATACTATAATTTGATATTAAATATAGGCTTAATTACAAAAAATGGTGCATAAAAAGATAAGTTAGAGTATTTAATATGCTAGTTTAAAAAGGATTTTTTAGAATATATATAAAATCACTCTATCACAAACTATAAATAGTGAAGAATATATTATAAGTTACAAAATACCAAAAGATATATTAATAAGTTTAAAAACAAATAAACCTTGTAAAATATCTTGAGAAATTAGATGAATCTTTAAATAGATATTATTATATATAGAATTTTTAATATAAATATTAAGTATTAAAATAACACTAAATATAATATAAACTACTTTATAGTACAATGCAATTTAATTTAAAGAATTATAAATTAGGAGATATTTTGTTAACACTAAAAGAGGCTCTAAAACTAAATCAAAATGAATTAAAAACTCTGCAAAATGATCTTAAATTAAAAATCAATAAAAATAAATATTTAGGTGCTTATGTAGAACAGTTAACTTCTACAGAAATAGTATCAACTAACAATGGTATACCAATAGCTATAAAAGATAATATAAATATAAAAGGTCAAGAATTAACATGTTGTAGTAATATATTACAAGGTTATATATCACCTTATAATTCAACTGTTATTAATAATCTTAAAAAAGCAGGATTAATACCTTTTGGTAGAACTAATATGGATGAATTTGCTATGGGAAGTACTACAGGTACTTCATATTATGGTAAGACATTAAATCCTATTGATAATACAAAAGTACCAGGAGGTAGTTCAGGTGGTAGTGCTGCTGCTGTTTCAAGTGGGCTTGCAATAGCAGCTCTTGGTACAGATACAGGTGGTAGTATTAGACAACCAGCTGCTTATTGTGGATGTGTTGGTATGAAACCAACATATGGAAGAGTTAGTAGATATGGAATAACAGCTTATAGTTCATCATTAGATCAAGTAGGACCTATTACTCAAAATGTTGAAGATGCAGCTATATTATATGATATAATAGCATCATATGATGAAAAAGACTCTACAAGTAGTAAAGCTAAACATATTAAAATAACACCAAATTTAGACTCTAATAAAAAACTAACAATAGCAGTAATTGATAATTATATAAACCAAGCAAATGAAGATATAAAAAAATCATATAAAAAAGCAATAGAAGCTCTTCAAAATCAAGGACATAAAATAGTACATAAAAATATGTTAGATACATCTAAAATATTATCATCATATTATATAATAGCAACAGCTGAAGCTAGTGCTAATTTAGCTAGATTTGATGGTGTGAGATATGGAAATAGAATCCAAAAAGATAATTTAAAAGATATGTATATTCAAACTAAATCTAAAGGATTTGGCCATGAAGTACAAAAAAGAATTCTATTAGGATCTTTTGTATTAAGCTCTGGATATTATGATGCATATTATATAAAAGCTCAAAAAATAAGACATATAATAAAAAATGAATATAATACTATATTTAAAGAGTGTGATTTGATTTTATCTCCAGTTACACCAAGTGTTGCTCCATCATTTGATACTTTCAAATCATCTATGCAGATGTATTTAAGTGATATATATACAATAGGTGTTAATTTAGCAGGATTACCAGCTATTAGTATACCAATTTGTAAAAATAGCAAAAATATGCCTATAGGACTACAACTAATAGCAAATTCTTATGATGAACAAACACTATTTAATGGAGCTTTGAGTTTAGAAAAAGAGTTAAATTATCAAAAATAAAGGAATAATAGTATGAAAATATTAAAACAAGCACTAACATTTGAAGATGTACTATTAGTACCTGCTAAATCTGAAATATTACCCAAAGAGGTTAAATTAGAGACTAGATTAACAAAAAACATTAGACTTAATATACCTTTTATAAGTGCTGCTATGGATACTGTAACAGAATATAAAACAGCAATATCAATGGCAAGATTAGGTGGTATAGGTATAATTCATAAAAATATGGATATACAAACACAAAGTAATCAAGTAAAAAAAGTAAAAAAATCTGAAAATGGTATGATAGTAGAACCAATAACTATCAAAAAAGATCAAACACTAAAAGATGCACAAGATATAATGATAAACTATAAGATATCTGGTGTACCTGTTGTAGATGATAATAATATATTATTAGGAATATTAACTAATAGAGATATGAGATTTACAAAAGATTTAAAATCATCTGTAGAATCAAAAATGACAAAAATGCCTCTAATAACATCTAAAAATGAATCTACTCTAGAAGATGCAGCTAATATAATGCATGAAAATAAAATAGAAAAATTACCTATAATAGATGATAATAATAAATTAATAGGTCTAATAACAATAAAAGATATAAATAAAAAAATTCAACATCCAAATGCTAATATAGATCAATTTGGTAGATTAAGAGTAGGTGCGGCTATTGGTGTAGGACAAATACAAAGAGCAAAAGCATTAGTACAAGCTGGTGTTGATGTAATAGTATTAGATAGTGCACACGGACACTCAAAAGGTATAATAAATACTATACAAGATGTAAAAAAAGAGTTAAATATTGATATCATAGCAGGTAATATAGCAACAGCTAATGCATGTGAGGATTTGATTAAAGCTGGTGCTGATGGTATTAAAGTTGGTATTGGTCCAGGAAGTATCTGTACTACTAGAATAGTCGCAGGAGTAGGGGTACCTCAAATGAGTGCTATATATGACTGTTATGAAGTTGCTAAAAAATATGATATACCAATAATAGCAGATGGAGGTATCAAATATTCAGGAGATGTAGCAAAAGCTTTAGCTATAGGTGCAAGTAGTGTTATGATGGGGAGTGCTCTAGCAGGTACAGATGAGAGTCCTGGAGAAGTTATATTATATCAAGGAAGAAAATTCAAATCATATAGAGGTATGGGATCACTTGGAGCTATGAGTAAAGGTAGTAGTGATAGATATTTTCAAGAAGGAACAGCACAAGATAAACTAGTCCCCGAAGGTATAGAAGGAAGAGTTGCTTATAGTGGATATATTAAAGATATTATACATCAATTTATAGGTGGACTTAGATCATCTATGGGATATTTAGGTAGTATTGATATACCATTATTCCAAAAAAATGCACAATTTGTACAAATAACATCAGCTGGATTAAAAGAGAGTCATGTACATGATGTAACTATTACAAATGAGGCACCAAATTATAATATATAAATTTTTTAAGTTATTCTAAATCTTGTGAGAAATTATTTAAAGATAGTATTCTCTTCTCTTATTATACTATTTTTTATCTATTTTTTATATGTTTTATTATGGTTTAGGTATGTCTAAAGTCTATTTTGATCTTATATTATTGATTTAGGAACTTATACCTTATTATATACCTTCTATTGTTTATATAATTTTTGTAGTAATTATGAAAATAAGAATGAATTTATTAAATTTAATGATTAACTCTTTTTTAACTGTATTAATAGCAATTTTATTTATTAACTTTATAGAACATCCAAACTTAATTGAAGGATCAATTATATTAATATTTTTAGCTATTATATTTAGAAATAAAATTAAATAAATCTTTATAGAAATTACTATATATAGATTATCTACAAAGCCTATATTAAACCAATTTTAGCTATAATTTTGACTATTTTATTATGGAGATTACTATTATGAAAATGACAGGTGCGAAGATGGTCATAGAGTGTCTAATCAAGGAAAAAACAGAAGTAGTATTTGGATATCCAGGTGGTGCTATTATGAATGTCTATGATGAAATATATAAACAAAGTACTTTTCAACATATATTAAATAGACATGAACAAGGATCAATTCATTCAGCACAAGGGTATTCTAAAGCTACAGGAAAAGTAGGTGTTGCTATTGTGACAAGTGGTCCTGGATTTACTAATAGTGTCACAGGCTTAGCTGATGCTTATTGTGACTCTGTTCCTATTGTCGTAATAAGTGGTCAAGTACCTACGTCTATAATTGGTACAGATGGATTTCAAGAAATAGATGCTGTTGGTATTAGTAGACCTTGTACAAAACATAATTTTTTAATACAAGATGTAAAAGATATACCAAGAATTATGAAAGAGGCCTTTCATATAGCATCAACAGGAAGAAAAGGTCCTGTACATATTGATATACCAAAAGATATAACTATTCATGAAGCTGACTTTAAATATCCTTCAAAAGTAGATATTCCTACATATAAACCTGTTACTAAAGGTAATCAAAAACAGATAAAAAAAGCTTTAGAAGCTATTGCAGATTCTAAAAAACCAATACTTTATATAGGTGGGGGTGCTATAAACTCTGATTGTGCTTATGATATAAGAGAATTTGTACAAAAAACTAAAATACCTTTAGTAGAGACATTAATGGCAAGAGGTACATTAGATGTAGATGATCCATATTTATTTGGTATGTTAGGTATGCATGGAGAGTATGCTGCTAATATGGCTATGTCAAAAGCTGATATTATAATATGTCTTGGTGCTAGATTCGATGATAGAGTAACAGGTAGATTAGACTCTTTTGGTAAAAATGCAAAAATAGTTCATGTAGATATAGATCCTGCATCTATTGATAAAATAGTATCAACAAATTATCCTATAGTTGGTGACTTAAAATTAGTAGTAAAAGATCTTTTACTACTTAGTAAAGATTATAATTTTAATGATTATACTTCATGGGTAAATAGTATAAAAGAACTTAGAGTAAAAGAGCCTTTAAGGTTTGAAGATAGTTCAAATGATATTAAGCCTCAATGGGTTATTAAAAGAACAGGTGAAATATTAAAAGATAAAGCTATGATATCAACAGATGTTGGTCAACACCAAATGTGGGCAGCTCAATTTTATCCATTTTCTTATCCGAGACAATTCATAACAAGTGGTGGTTTAGGAACAATGGGATATGGTCTACCTGCAGCTCTTGGAATAGCAAGAGCAAATTTAGATAAAGTAGCTATAAATTTTACAGGTGATGGATCTATATTGATGAATATACAAGAATTATTGACATGTAGTTGTTATAAATTACCTGTTATTAATATAATATTAAATAATAACTATTTAGGAATGGTTAGACAATGGCAAAGTCTATTTTATGATAATAGATTATCTGAAACAGACTTATCAAGACAACCTGATTTTGTAAAGCTAGTAGAATCATTTGGTGGTAATGGATATAGAGTAACAACTAAAAAAGAATTTGATGATGCACTAAATGATGCAGTAAAAAGTAAAAAAGTATGTATGATAGATGTAGTAGTAAGTAGACAAGAAGATGTTTTACCAATGGTACCAAATGGTCATGCACTAGATGAAATGAAACTTTTTGGAGATGAAGATGAGTAGTGCAAGAGATTATTATAAAAGTCAAAATATAAGACGTGTAGTATGTATAACAGTATTAAATGAAAATAGTGTATTATCAAGAATATCAGGTCTTTTTTCTGCAAGAGGTTATAATATAGATAGTTTAACAGTAGCACCAATTCCACAAAGTGAATATTCTAATATAACAATAGTCACAAATGGTAATGAAAGAGTAATTAATCAAATAATTAAACAATTACACAAATTAATACCTGTTTTAAAGGTAAATGAACATAAAGATATAATTCAAAAAGATACAGTATTAATTAAATTACCTATATCTAGTCATTTAGGAGAAATAGATGTTTTAGCAAGATCTTATAATGGATCAATACAAAATGTAACATCTACTTGTATAATATTAGCTGCAACTGATGATCCTCAAAGAATAGCAAACTTTATTAAAGTAATGCAAAACTATAAACCAATTGAGATAATTAGAAG
>Ga0233438_10001141_pt1 | contig 30183 bp, 28 predicted proteins | sample SI_123_September_FD_182720 | JGI IMG/M metagenome (GOLD analysis project Ga0233438, IMG submission 182720) | Seawater microbial communities from Saanich Inlet, British Columbia, Canada - SI_123_September2016_10_MG | ecosystem: Environmental > Aquatic > Marine > Inlet | place: Canada: British...
TGCAGTTTTATGAAACAATTAGCTCAGTAGCTTTGGAACAAAGCGTGTTGAGGAAACTGCTAAAAGTGAAAAGAACAGAAATGTCTGTCAAATGTCTGTCAGTTTTTAGTAAATTTGGACTGTTCTTTGAGATGTTTAAAAATTAAGTGAGAAATGGCTTTTAGTAGCTTTTCGAGACTGGTTAGAGAGTGAGAGCCACAAAAAACCCCTCAATTAAGAAGGGTATTCAGGGTGGTCCCACTTGGGCTCGAACCAAGGACCCTCTGATTATGAGTCAGATGCTCTAACCAACTGAGCTATGGGACCAATACGGCTGCAATATTACAACGTTTTTTAAAATTATAAAAAGAAAATCAGTCTTTATTAGGGCGTTCTTGACAGAGTTCAATCAGAACACCGTTTGTTGATTTCGGATGTAGAAACGCAATCCGTTTATTGTCTGCTCCTTCTTTGGCAGTTTCATGAATCAACTCAAAACCTTCCGCTTTTAAACGGGTCAATTCAATTTCAATATCTTCCACCTCAAAAGCAATATGATGCACGCCTTCGCCTTTTTTAGCAATAAACTTAGCAATGGGACTGTTCGCATCTGTCGCTTCTAACAACTCAATTTTATGCGTTCCTACATCAAAGAATGAGGTTGTGACCCCTTCTGACGCCACTTGCTCTGTTTTATAATGCGGCACCCCCAAGAGTTTTTTAAACAACTCATTAGAAGTTTTCAAGTCTTTGACTGCAATGCCAATGTGTTCTATTTTCTTCAGCATAGGACAAATTTAACCGAAAAGGACAAGCTTTTAAACAATTCACCCAGAAATATATTATTTTTACCCCATGGAAAGTCAAAGACAAAAAAAAATAGCCTCCGTTTTACAGCGTGATCTCGTTGAGGTACTTCAAGGCGCAGCGACCCAAGGCGGGATGAAAGGCATACTTATTTCAGTCACCAAAGTCAATGTGACCGTCGATCTTTCGATTGCGAAAGTGTATTTGAGTATTTTTCCAATAGAAAAAGGTGCCGAGCTTTTAGAAGGTATAAAATCAAATGCACCCCTCATCAAACACGAGCTGTCGCAACGCACTAAACACCAGTTGCGTCGCATGCCACAATTGATTTTTTATATTGATGATTCATTGGAGTACATCGACCAGATAGACAAGTCGCTCAAAGGCATCGAAAACCCAATTGACAACCCTGATTTGCTAGAGAAACGAAAAAAATCCTAATTGAAATTCCCTCTCTATATCGCCAAACGTTATTTGTTTTCTAAAAGCAATAACAACGCCATCAATTTTATCACCCTTATTGCTGGTTTTGGAATTATTATAGGAACTGCCGCTCTTTTTATAGTCCTTTCAGGATTTTCGGGCCTTAAAAATTTTAGCTTAGAGTTTACCTCTTTTGTAGATCCAGATCTTAAAATTGTACCCAGTACTACTAAAACAATTCGGTTTACCGCTGCCCAAAAACAAGCTCTTAAATCTTTAAACAGTGTCGCCTCTTTTACAGAAGTAGTCGAAGAACGGATGCTTATGAATTGCGATAACAAACATTTGGCTGTCACCCTCAAAGGTGTAGATGCAAATTATCCGCAAGTAACCATCGATTCTATTTTGATGTACGGACAGTGGTTTGAACCCAACACGCCGCAAATAGTCGCCGGTTGGGGTGTTACTAATGAGTTAGGTTTTGGAATTTTTGATGTTGCAAAAGTGATTAAACTCTATGCGCCCAAACCAGGTACTGGACAGCAGACTTCTGTAAAAAGTGCTTTTACAAGTATGAAAGTCGCCAATGCAGGTATTTTTCAAGTGAATGAAACACTTGATAACGGAACGGTATTTACATCCCTAGAAAACGCCAAATACTTATTGAATTACGATGCGGAAACCCTCAGCGCATTAGATATTTACCTAAAACCATCTATTGATGAAGAGACCGCAAGAAGTGCACTACAATCTATTTTTAATAATAAAGTTACGATTAAAAACCGTCTCCAACTTAACGATGCGCTTTATAAAATGCTCAATACAGAACACGTGGCGGTCTATTTGATTTTCACATTGATTTTGATCATCGCCTTGTTTAATATTATTGGGTCCATCATTATGATGATTTTAGACAAGAAAAAGAATTTGAAAACCTTGTACCACCTCGGGGCAACTGTCAAAGAATTGCGACGCATATTTTATTACCAAGGTATTTTAATGACGGTAATCGGTGGGAGTATAGGACTTGGTATTGGTGTAGTTGTCATCTGGATGCAGCAAAAATATGATTTAGTAATGATCACCCCTTCGTTGCCATATCCTGTAGATTTACAGCTGACTAATATTGGTGTTGTTTTTGGAACTATTTTTATTTTAGGGGTATTAGCCTCGCGCATTGCTTCACAACGTATTGCTAAAACACAGCTAAACGTCTAAACGAACTGATAGTCACCAAAAGTCGTTTCTACTGCATCAAACGCTGCAAAAACATCAGCACTGTGATCACTGGTCACCATCCGAGTTCGGAATGGTTTAAAATCTGGAATGCCTTTAAAATAGTTGGTATAATGACGTCGGGTTTCTAAAACACCTAAAACTTCGCCTTTCCAATCAATTGCCATTTGCAAATGACGTCGCGCAGCTTCCACCCGTTCCAACATACTAATAGGTCCCAAATGTTCCCCTGTTTGCATAAAGTGTTTCACTTGCTTAAAAAACCAAGGATTTCCAATTGTCGCACGTCCAATCATAGCACCATCTAGTCCATATTGATCCCGCATTTCAATAGCGCGTTCTGGGGTGTTCACATCGCCATTTCCAAAAACAGGAATGTGCATACGCGGATTGTTTTTAACCTCCGCAATCGGCCCCCAATCGGCAGTGCCTTTATACATCTGTGCACGTGTACGCCCATGTATAGAAATAGCTGCACAACCTACATCTTGCAACCGTTCAGCCACTTCCACAATATGGATCGAATCGTGATCCCAGCCCAAGCGCGTTTTGACGGTAACAGGTAAATTGGTCCGCTTCACCATTTCGGCCGTCAGTTTTTCCATCAAACACACATCTTTTAAAATACCTGCGCCAGCCCCTTTGCTCACTACTTTTTTTACAGGACAACCAAAATTAATATCAATAATATCAGGATTGGATTTTTCAACAATATCAATGGCTTGTAACATACTGTCCAAATTGGCTCCAAAAATTTGAATCCCTACAGGACGTTCTTTTTCATAAATGTCCAATTTCATGGTACTTTTGACTGCATCACGAATCAAGCCCTCACTAGAAATAAATTCGGTATAAACCACATCGGCACCTTGTTCCTTACACAAAGCACGAAAAGGAGGGTCGCTCACATCTTCCATGGGAGCAAGTAATAAAGGAAATTCAGGGAGTTCTATAGAACCAATTTTAACCATTTGTTATTTATAAAAATTCATTTCATCTAAATAGTCCCAAACTGCACTGGGCAGCATAGGTCGAATATTTTTACCCGCTTTAATAGACTGACGAATAAAAGTAGAAGACAACTCCATTATGGGAGCATCTATTTTAGTTATGTTGGCGTCTTTTTCTAAGAGCGCTATTTTTTTGGACTCGGTTAATTTTCTAGGATATACATAAATCGGATATCCTTTGATAATTACCTCTGCATTTTTCCATTTTGGCAAGGACTGTAAATTGTCCTCGCCCATAATAAGTGAAAAGCGGTGTTCGGGGTGTTTTTCTTCTAAATATGCCAATGTATGCACCGTATAATTCGGCTGCGACAAATTAAATTCAATAGCACTCGGCATTAGTTTTGGATACTGCTTTGTAGCTCGATAAACCATTTCTAAACGTTGATGATTGTCCAACAAGCTTTGCTTTTTTTTATGAGGACTTTGTGGTGTAACCACCAACCAAACTTGATCCAAATCAGAATGTTCTGCGACATGATTGGCAATGACAAGATGCCCAACATGGATGGGGTTGTAAGTTCCAAAAAAGAGTCCAATGCGCATTGATCCTTATTTAGTATAGTTAGCCACTTTATCGTAAGCTTCTTGTTGAGCCATTTCCAAAACATCGTTTTCAATGATGCAGTCAAATAAAGGCGCAGTAGCAAGTTCTGCAGAAGCTTTAGCAACCCGCATATTGATTTTATCTTGCGTTTCTGTTTGCCTTTTTTTGAGACGAATTTTTAGTTCATCGATGCTTGGAGGTTTTACAAAAATTGCCAAGGTTTGTTCTGGAAATTTACGTTTAATTCGCAAGCCACCAGAAACATCTATATCAAAAATAACATGTTTTCCAAGAGCCCAAATACGTTCTACTTCAGACTTGAGTGTACCATAAAAATTATCTCTATAGACTTCTTCCCATTCCAGAAAATCATCAGACTTTATATGTTGCTTAAAAGCATCACTCGACAAAAAATAGTAATCTTTTGTGTCAACTTCAGTGCCTCTTTTTTCACGAGATGTTGCCGACACAGAAAATTCTAAATTCAACTCTTTTTGTGCCAACAAATGTCTTACAATTGTTGTTTTTCCTGATCCCGACGGTGCCGAGAATACAATCAGTTTTCCTTGTGTCATCTTAGAGGACATTGAGTAATTGTTCTTTAATTTTTTCTAACTCATCTTTCATTTGAACCACTAATTTTTGCATTGGCGCAAAATTAGCTTTGGATCCAATAGTATTGATTTCGCGACCAATCTCTTGAGAAATAAACCCTAATTTTTTACCATTAGAATCCATGGAATCTAAGGTTTTTATAAAGTATTCTAAATGATTTTGAAGTCGTACTTTTTCTTCTGTAATATCAAATTTTTCGATATAATATACCAACTCTTGCTCAAAACGATTTTCGTCATACTTTTCTTTTAGCTCCGCAACCCCTTTATGTAAACGCTCTCTTACATTTGTGATGCGTTCAGGGTCTATTGCCAAGACTTGATTTAGCAAGTCTGAAATAATGGTAATTCGTTTTGTGAAATCAGCCTCCAACACTCTTCCTTCTTCTAATCTGTAAAGTAAAATATTTTCTAAGGCGTTATGAATTTCATTTTGAATATCATCCCATTCCGATTCGTCAATATCATCACGTTCGGTACTAATTGCATCAGGCATTTTGATGGCCATTTGAAGGCGCTGCATTTCATCGCCTGTTGCCAATTCTTCCAATTGTGCCATGTATTTTTTCACGACCGTAGGATTGACATTCGTAAAAGTTTCTGCTCCTGTATTTTCAAAAAACAGCGAAAAATCGACCTTACCTCTATTTAACTTAGAAGCAATAAGCTTTCGAAGGGTCAACTCTTTAGACCGATACATTGAAGGCATGCGCATGTTGAGGTCTAAGGTTTTACTATTCAATGATTTTATTTCGATTGAAATGGTTTTGCTTGGCAATTGTAGTACGGACTTACCATAGCCCGTCATGGAATGTATCATCGTTTGCTATTAAAAACTTTTTTCAAAGATACTGAAAACCAATAAGTATACCCAAGTTGAATTTCAACTCTTCCACAGAGTGCAGATGCATGTGTTTATTTTTTTTGTACATTGTTATCAACTTAACTTAAACCCTAACATATTATGGAAAATTTTTCAATGAATTGGTTGGCAATACTTGTGTCGGCCTTGATCCCTTTAATTATTGGAGCAATCTGGTACCATCCCAAGGTATTTGGAACCGCATGGATGCATGCGACAGGAATTACGGAAGACAAAATTAAAAGTATGTCACCAGTGAAGGCCTATGTTTTTGCGGTGCTTTTATCGGTAATTCTTTCTTTTTATTTGTATATAAATGTCTTGATAGGAGGTCCAGACGAGATGCGTCATGGCCAAGAACTATTTATGACGTTTAAACATGGTGCTGCACACGGCGCTTTTCTAGGGATCTTTGTAGCATTTCCAGTTCTTGCGACCAATGCAATTTTTGAAATGAAATCTGGTAAATATATTTTTATTAACGTATTTTATTGGATAGTGTCATTAGCACTTATGGGCGGTGCGCTAAATGGTTGGCCAGTATAAGTCTGTAACAAATAAAAAAAAGGCTACGGTCTTTTTTTTATTTAAAAGGAGAATGTTGCCTAAATTCTTTGACTTTAATACGTTTGAAAAACGGCTTAATTAATGAATTTAAGAACGGGTTTTTATGCTTTATATAACAACTCAGTTCTAAAGGGTTGGCACCAATAGTGGTTTTTATTTCAGAAGCTGTTCGACCTAAATTGATAGAGGAAACTTGTTTTTCTATTCCAAGTCTTACATAATCATTCAAAATACGAGGATAGATGGCGTGGGATTTATTTAATTCATAATCTAAGCCAATAAAATGGGCGTCCAATGTGTTTTTATTGACAAGGGCTGTCAAAAACCCAACGAGCTTGTCTTCTAGGAAATAAGCTTTCACGATGAAATTATCTTTAAATGTTGCCCGTAAATGGATGTACGTATTTAGGTTTAAAACTTGCGCATTAAAACTGGCATTGGCAATAGTGTTTTGGTACAGGGCTTGCAGTTCATCTTTGTAAGTTTCAAAATCATGCTCCGTAAACAAGCGTGTATTTAAAGTACTACTAGTAGAGTCGGCCTTATTCGCTTTAACGCGATATTTCGATTTTAATATATTTTTATAATCTTCAAACGATTTCCATTCTGGCTGTAGTTGAATGATCATATTGGGCTCTACCTTGATTTCACTATACCCAAAATTTAAAAATTGACGCGTGTTCTTGAGTGATTCTCCTTTAAAATCTTTTATAAAAATAGCATGAAGCGGTTTTGTGTTTGCTGCAACGGCATCTAAAGCAGTGCCGAGTTGAATCATAATTTCGTTTTTTGAAATGCTATTCGAGCTGCTAATCCCATGTTCGCCGCTAAGAAATATATTTCCACAAAACATGATTTTTATATATTCATTACAAAAAAAAAGACTTAAAAATTTTCTAACAAATGAGGCAACTTTTATGTTTTTCAAAGTGCCTTCAACACTTAGATTTATGACTTGTACCAAGGCAAGGGCTACCGTGTTTTTTTTGGCATTCGATATGGTAATGTATTTGAATTCAATTTGAGGATTTGAAAGTTCAAAAGCCTTTAAGAATGGTTTTGAAAAATAGACACTTTTATCAGGGTTCACCTCTTCAAAAATAGCAGAGTCGATAAGTTCGATGGAAGGGTATAAGGTGGTGATATAAGAATTCATTTTGTTACTTGAAGGTTCGGGTTTTTAGAAACCAAATATACACCTAAAAATATTAAAGCAGCCGCCAGAACTTTCACGGAGTTCAGACTATCACTCCCCATCATAATGGCAAAAACACCTGCAAAAATAGGCTGTATATATATAAATGTACTAACGGTTGTGGCACTCAACTTTCGTAAGGCGAGCGGGTTTAGTAAATAGGTAGCAAAGGTGGCGCAAACCACTACGAACAAAATTGAAAACCAAATGTAAGGTGTGAAACTACTCCAATTGACGGCGACAAGTTCGTTGTACCCAAAAGGAAGTACAAAAAAGGTTCCAAACAAAAACAGCCATTTAATGAAGGTGTACGGATGGTATTTGTTGGTTAATTTTTTTATTAAGATAAGGTAATAACTATAGGAGGCTGCATTGACAAGAACCAAAAAATTACCTAACAAGACATTGTCCCCAGAGCTGGACGATCGGTTATATACACTTAAAATTAAAGCTCCTGAAAGTCCTGCTAAAATCCCTAAAATCTTAATTTTTGTAATTTTTTCTCCTAAAATAATGACAGATAATACCAACACAATAATTGGGGTAGTAACCATGATTACAGATCCATTAATAGGTGTAGTGAATTGTAGCCCTTTGAAAAACGCGAGCATATTGAGTGCAACACCAAAAAAGGCAGCAATTACAAATTTAATATAATCTTTTCGGTCTATTTTTTCCTTAGGTGCCCAAACACTAAATATCCAAAATAGAATGGCTGCGAAGCTTACTCTAAATAAAATAAAGCCGTAGGGTTGGATATACCCGCCGTCTATAACATCGTTAGCAAAGGTAAAAGTGACGCCATAAAAAAGCTGTACCAGTACAAGCGCAAATAGCGCGAACTTGTTATTTTTCATCCAACAGTACCGTTTTTGCGGAGTTAATTACTTTAGGACTATTTCCTATAAATATCGTATCATTTACAACAAGAACTGGTCTTTTAAGGAATGTGTAATGTTCTAAAATATAATTTTTATAATCAGTTTCATTTAGTGTTTTTTCTTTTAACCCCAACTCTTTGTAAAGCTTAGCATGCTTACTAAAAAGCGCTTCGTAACTGCCAGATAAGTTTTTTAATTGTTCTAGTTCTTCGGAATCAATAGGGGTTTTCTTGATATCTTGCATCTCAAAACCTGTACTGAGGTTCAAGTAATTTAGAATTCGTTTGCAGGTATTACAGGTACTCAAAAAATAGAATTTTTTCATGGGATTCTTTTCTTATTTTTACAAAGAAAATCATTTCTTTAATAAGAATTAAATAATCTTGTAATATTATGAACTGGAACCACCTCGTTACCTTACAAAACAGAACACTCCTATTGAAATTTCTTGAAAAATTTTCTTTAAAACAACTCAATACGGTTCCTAAAGGATATCGAAACTCTATCTTTTGGAACGTTGCCCACACTATTGTGACTCAGCAGTTGCTTGTTTATGGACTGTCAAACCAACCCATTTTAGTTGATTCGGAGTTTGTAAAAACTTACAGGAAAGATTCTAAAACTGTTCACGAAGCTACAGAGACGGAGCTGGCACTTGTCAAAACCCTTTTGTTTTCAACAATTGAGCAAACCAAAATAGACTATGACAATGGGGTGTTTAAAAGTTATACTCCCTACACAACTTCTTTAAAGGTGACCTTGAGCACTATTGACGAAGCAATTAGTTTTAACACACTTCACGAAGGCATTCATCTTGGATATATTTTAGCAATGAAAAACAGTTTATAAATCTAACTTTATTTAATTATGGTGCTGCTGTTTTAGTAAAACTTCTTGAAAGTAATGGGTTTTTGACTGCTAAGTGTTTTGTGGATGATTTAAAACGGGTGATAAACTCACGTTTTATGCAATGAATTAAATATTTCATTAAATAATTCCTATTAAAATGTCATATTACGAATTTATTTATTAATTATTGCCTTCAAATTATCATATACAAAAAAATAGAGCATTATTTTTAAAGATATTATATATTTGTACCGTACAGTATTTAAAATTTAATACCCCTAACATTTTGATATGGAAGATAAAATTAAAGGCTTTTTAGACTTAGTAAAAGAACGAAATGGCCATGAAGCTGAATTTATTCAAGCGGTAGAAGAGGTTGCCGAAACAGTGATTCCTTATATTGTTAAACACGATATTTATCACGGAAAAAATATTTTATTAAGGATGGTTGAACCCGAACGCACCGTTACTTTTAGAGTTAATTGGGTAGATGATAAAGGTGAAATTCAAGTGAATAGAGGGTATCGAGTTCAAATGAATTCTGCAATTGGCCCTTACAAAGGAGGACTTCGATTCCATCCTACGGTTACCATGAGTGTTTTAAAGTTTTTAGCTTTTGAACAAGTCTTTAAAAACAGCTTAACAACCCTTCCAATGGGTGGTGGAAAAGGCGGAAGTGATTTTGATCCTAAAGGAAAGAGTGATAATGAAATTATGCGATTTTGCCATGCTTTCATGAGTGAATTGTTTCGTCATATTGGCTCTAATACGGATATCCCAGCAGGTGATATTGGTGTAGGAGGTCGTGAAATAGGATTCCTTTTTGGGATGTATAAAAAACTTAGAAATGAATTTACGGGAGTGCTAACCGGCAAAGGAATGACATGGGGTGGTTCGCTGATCCGTCCTGAAGCTACTGGATATGGAAACGTCTATTTTGCCGATAAAATGTTGCAAACCAAAGGCGATAGTTTTAAAGGAAAAACCGTTGTAATATCTGGTTCTGGAAATGTAGCGCAATACGCTGCCGAAAAAACAATTCATTTAGGAGGAAAAGTAATTACATTATCAGATTCTTCAGGTTATATCCTAGATCATGAAGGGATTGATCACGAGAAACTTGGATTTGTAATGACGCTTAAAAACATCAAACGAGGGCGAATAAGTGAATATGTTAAAACGTATCCCAATGCTAAATATGTGGCTAACAAAACCCCTTGGGAAGTTAAATGTGATATTGCATTGCCATGTGCGACTCAAAATGAGTTAAACGATAATGATGCAGAGGTATTATTGAAAAATGGTTGTATTTGCGTGAGCGAAGGGGCTAATATGCCTTCGACTAAAGAAGCAATTGCGAAATTTCATGAAGCAAAAATTTTATTTGCACCAGGAAAAGCTTCTAATGCAGGTGGTGTTGCTACCTCCGGATTGGAAATGACACAAAATTCTTTACGCTACAATTGGTCAAGAGCTGAAGTGGATGAAAAGCTAAAAGATATCATGTCCAATATTCATGATGCATGTATAGAATACGGAAAAGATGAACAAACAGGATATGTTGATTATGTTAAAGGAGCCAATATTGCAGGCTTTGTAAAAGTAGCTGATGCAATGCTCGCACAAGGAGTGGTGTAATAACTACCAAACCTACTTTAAAAAGCTTTCATTAATTTGAAAGCTTTTTTTGTTTATGTACAATAATGAGTTCATTTCTCGTTTGTAATAAATATATTTGAATTTAATTATCAAGTCGTGAAAACATATTTTCTTATCATTACTTTTCTTCTTGCTTTTGTTCCATCATCTTGGAGTCAAAATTACGATACTTCATGGGTCGGACATTTTTCATATTTAGACATTAAAGAAGTTGTTTATGGGGGCACTAAATTCTATGCCGCTTCTGAAAATTCAATTTTTTCATTTGACCCTCTTACAAACGAACTTAGCACTATTACAACAATTAATGGGCTGTCAGGTGAATTAATATCAACTATATATTACAGTAATCAATACGAGCTGTTACTAATTGGGTACGAAAATGGTTTAATTGAAGTTTATAAAGAAAGTGACCAAGAACTTCTTAAAGTTGTAGATGTCATAAACAAAGTAACAGTTCCATCTTCACAAAAACAAATCAACAATTTTAATGAGGTTGGAGAGGTTGTTTATATCGCTACGGACTATGGGATTTCAGTTTACAACCTAAATAATTTAGAGTTTGGGGACACTTATTATATTGGAGCTAATGGCGCTCAAGTTATTGTTAATCAAACGACAGTTTTGAACGGTCAAATTTATGCTGCCTGTGGCTCAAATACGGGCATAAAAACAGCGAGCTTATCTAATCCAAATTTAATAGACTTTCAATTTTGGACAACTCTGATTAATGGTTACTTCACGAATGTTGTAGCCTTTGGTACTCAACTTTATACAGTTGATACCAACAATAGAATTTATGAGATTGTTGGAGCAAATTTGAACGCCATACTTGTTTACCCCCAAACTGTCGCAGAACTTAAAGTGTCCGACCAACACCTTTTAGTTACAACACCATCTAAGGTGTATCAATATACCGCAGGATTCAACGAAACAGATACTTATACAACCAGCCTAGAACTTGAAACTGTTTTTACAGGCGCTCTTACAATTGACAACGTCATATATATTGGAACTACTGACTTTGGAGTTCTAAGATTTAAAGCCATGTCAACATCTCAATATGAGGAAATTCACCCAATAGGGCCGCTTCTTAATAATGTATTTTCTTTAGAATATGGATATAATAATTTATGGGTTACTTACGGAGCATACTCGATTTTTTTTAATCCATATCCTTTGAAAAAAAGAGGAATTAGCCGTTTATACAATACCGAATGGAACAACACAAGATATGACAGCATTCAAAAAACTACTCAAACGGATGTTTACGACCTAAATAACATATCTATAAACCCACTTGATCCAACACAAGTGTTTATAAGCTCATTTCACAGTGGTTTATTAAGTATCAAAATCGAAGACTCTTTAGAACTTCTAAATCTAACAAATAGCGGGTTAGAGTCTCCATTATATTCGTCAGATCCATCGTATGTTACCATTCGGATTTCAGAATCTTCTTTTGATAATGACGCTAATTTGTGGGTATTAAACTCCAAAGTTCAAAGTCCCCTCAAAAAATTTAATCCAAGTACAAATCAATGGACTTCCTATGATTTTACTCCTATAATTCCAGAAGCTATTGGAGATGAACTTGGATTTAGTGATATTGTTATTAGCTCAGACGGCACCAAATGGATTGGAGGCTATAGATCTGGTTTGATTGGTTTCAACGAGGATGGTATGTTGCTAAAAAACATAAATGATAAAGATGTTGCCAACCTTCCTTCAGCTTCAGTAAAATCTTTAGCATTAGACAAAAACAATGTACTTTGGATTGGCACCTACAATGGGCTTAGAGTGCTGTACAATACGTCTAATTTTTTTAACGATGAAACTGTAAGAACCGAAGCTATTATTATACTTGAAGATGGCATTGCTCAAGAACTACTGGCACAACAGTTTATCTCAGATATTATTGTTGATGGATCTAACAATAAATGGATTTCTACCGCAGATGCTGGCGTATTTTATGTGTCTTCGGATGGACAAAAAACCATTCATCATTTTACCAAAGAGAACTCTCCACTTCCTTCAAATGCGGTCAGTAACATGGCGTTAGATTCTGAAAATGGAATTGTCTATTTTGGAACTACCCGGGGCTTGGTTGCTTTTAAAACGGGAGGCTCAAGCACTACGGAATCTCTAGAAGATGTTTATGTGTACCCCAACCCTGTGCGACCTGGATTCAATATGGCGGAGGATAAAATTAAAATCAAAAACATAAGTGAGAATGTCAATATTAAAATAACAGATGTTGAAGGCAATTTGGTTGCCGAAGCTCAATCCAACATTAATTTAAGGTATAAAAATTACAATCTAGAAATTGATGGCGGAACCGCCTATTGGAATGGTAAAAATTTAGCAAATAATACGGTAGCTTCAGGAGTGTATTTAGTGCTTTTTTCTGATTTTGATACATTTGAAACGAAAGTTTCAAAAATAATGATCATACGTTAATGGTGGTTTCTACAAAAGCTATAGTAATCTCTAAGATTAAATATAACGACAACGATCTTATTGTCAAATGTTATACAGCATCATGTGGAGTGAAAAGTTACGTAATAAAAAACGCACTTAAATCTAAAAAAGGAAAACTAAAACCAGCCTATTTTCAATTACTTACTTTACTAGAAATTGAAGCAGAACATAAAGACAATCGTAGTTTACATTACTTTAAAGAAGTCCGATTGTACAAATCCTATGAATCGCTGCACACCAATATTTTTAAATCGACTGTTTTGTTATTTTTAGCAGAAGTTTTGTCCATGATTTTAAACGAAGAAGAGGCAAACCCGACTCTTTTTGAATACCTTGAAACCACCTTATTATGGTTTGATACCGTAGAAAAAACAGGAACCTTTCATCAACAATTTTTGATGGGTCTCACAAAATTTTTAGGAATTAACCCCGATACAACTAATGAATATCTTCCTTATTTTAATCTCGAAAACGGTAATTTTCAACTCCAAAACGGAGAACATTGTGTCACAGGTTCAAAATTAGAGCTGCTAAAACCTTTTTTGGGCACAAAATTTGATACTACTTTGAATCAGGAACTAAACTCCTTACAAAAGCACGAATTACTTAATATGATTTTAGACTATTTTAAATTACATTTACATGCCTTTAAACACCCTCGATCGTTAACCGTTTTAAATCAAGTTTACAGTTAAGATGAATCGTTTTTTCCTTTTTATTTTCTCTTTTTTTATATGGAGCGGTTTTGCTCAACAAGTTGTTGTGGTTGATGAATTAGACAATACACCTGTTCCGGGAGTGGCAATTTTTAATGATCTTAAAACCAAAACAGCAATTACAGACTTTGATGGGTATGTTACGATTGATAAATTCACTCAGTTAGACAAAGTTTATTTTCAACACCTTTCTTACCATAAATTTTCAGCCCTTAAATCGTTCATTCAAGATACTGTTTTTTTATCTCCAAAAGCGACAAGTTTAAATGAAATTGTCATATCGGCATCTAAATTTGAGCAAAGCAAAAAAGAAGTTCCTCAAAACATCATTAGTATTAGTTCTAAAGAAATTCAGATTTCTAATCCACAAACAAGCGCCGATTTATTAAGCAATAGCGGTCGTGTTTTTGTTCAAAAAAGTCAGTTAGGTGGAGGCAGTCCAATGATCCGAGGGTTTTCTACAAACAGACTGTTAATAACCGTTGATGGGGCTCGTTTGAATAATGCCATATTTAGAGGAGGTAATGTTCAAAATGTATTATCAATAAATCCTTTCAACATAGAGAATACAGAAGTTATTCTTGGATCTGGATCTGTTATTTATGGAAGTGATGCCATTGGTGGAGTTATGAATTTTTATACCACCACCCCAAAATTATCAGAATCCACTTCTCCAAATTTGATGGCTCGAAGTACAGTCCGATATGGTTCTGCAAATAACGAAAAAACCGCTCATCTGGATTTAAATTTAGGGTTTCAAAAATGGGGTTTTCATAGCAGTGTGAGCGTATCTGATTTTGGAGATTTAGAAATGGGAGCCCATGGGCCAGATGATTATTTAAGCCTTTTTTACGCTCAGAATGTGAATGGACAAGACATTATGGTCCCCAATTCAACCTCACGGATTCAGAAGTTTACGAAATTTCGCCAAATGCACCTTGCTCAAAAAGTGCTTTACAAAGCCAATGACGATTTAAATTTCGACTTAGGACTTCATTATTCTACCTCCTCTGATTACCCAAGATACGATAGATTATCTACTTATGATGAGGATGGGATGTTACATTACGCCGAATGGAACTATGGTCCTCAAGAGTGGTTTCTTGCCAACTTACAAATGACTAAACTAAGTAGTCGCTCCAACTTGTATGATAAAATTAAAATATCTGCAGCGTATCAAAACTTTAAAGAAAGCCGAATCAATAGAAGGTTTAGCTCAGAGATGCGTAAAATCAGAGAAGAAAATGTAGATGCATTTTCCTTGAACTTTGATTTTTATAAATTACTTTCAAATAACTCTACTGTTTCTTATGGAACAGAATATATATACAACAGAGTGGGTTCTTCTGGGCATAAAATAAACATTGACACCAATGCCTCAGAATCGATTGCGTCTCGTTATCCAGATGGTTCAAAATGGCAAACTTTAGCTGCCTATTTAAGTCATAAGTACAAGCCCAATTCAAACCTGACAATACAATCTGGTATACGGTATAATTACGTGACTATCGATGCCGATTTAACAGCTAATAACACATTTTATGACCTTCCTTTCAAAACAGCAAATTTAGACACAAGTGCCCTCACGGGGACTCTTGGCTTTAGCTGGAATCCTAGCAACACCTTTCTTTGGAAATTAAATGCGACCACTGCTTTTAGAGCCCCAAATATTGATGATATTGGAAAAATATTTGAATCCGAACCTGGTTTAATTGTGGTACCAAACAACGACCTTAAGCCTGAATATGCGTATGGTGGAGAACTTGGAGTTACGGTCAATTTGAAAGAGTCTATAATTTTTGATGGCTCGGCCTATTACACCTATTTAGACAATGCATTGGTACGAAAAAACTTTGCAGTCGCCGGATTAACAGTAATGGAGTACGATGGAGGTTCAAGTGAAATTCAAGCCATTCAAAATGCATCTAAATCTTGGATTTATGGATTTGAAGCAGGCTTAAAAGTTCAATTTTTAAAAGACTTAAAATTCACCACTCAATACAGTTATGTGCATGGCGTACAAGAAGAAACACCCGGGATTGAGTTACCAGTGAGACATGTAGCACCTGTCTTTGGGAATGCACATCTTGTATGGAAAAACAACAAGCTCCAAATAGATGGGTTTGTAAATTACAACGGAGCGCTTAGTAGTTCAGATATTTCTGTGGAATTAGCAGATTCCTTATTCGCTTTAGACGCTCAAGGCAAACCTTACGCCCCGTCTTGGTATAGCCTTAATATTAGAACCCAATATGATTTTAATAAATCCCTTACTATTGTAGGAGCTATCGAAAACATCACCAATCAACGCTACAGAACCTTTTCTTCAGGAATTTCGGCTCCAGGAACCAATCTGATTTGTGCGATTACTTATAAACTTTAAGAATGTATCAAACACATAAGAGCTATACCATAGATGAAGCTCTCTCTAAGCTTCAAAAGTATTGTGCCTATCAAGATCGTTGTCACAAAGAAGTTGAGCAAAAGCTCAAACAGATGCGAATGATTCCTGAAGCTATTGAAATTATCATTGTTGCGCTAATTGAAGACAACCACCTAAACGAAGAACGTTTTGCAAAAGCATTTGTAAGAGGAAAATTTAGCATCAAAAAATGGGGGAAAGTAAGATTGACTTTAGAACTTAAACAACGTCAACTGTCTAAATATATCATTAAAATTGCCCTTCAAGAAATTGACCCTAATGAGTACCTTCAAATATTTCATGCTTTAGCAGAAAAGAAAGCAGCAACCCTCACCGAAACGGATCCGTGGAAGAAAAAGAAAAAACTTGCCGACTACCTTCTTTATAGAGGATGGGAATCTCAGCTTGTATATGACAAAGTGAATGTGCTTATCAACTAATTTAAAAGGCATAATTGACCCCTACCAAAACATTTCCTTTTGGCATAGGTACAAATCCTGTTTCTACATATTCTGTATTGAAAATATTATTTCCAATGATAGAAAATTCAAGGTCTGAAGCACTCAAAGTGGCTTGTACATCTACTACACTATAACTCGTTCCAGAAGCGCGTTCGGCAAATTTATAAACGATGCTTTGCGACACATTTTTTAAAAACTGCGTACGCACTGTCGCCGTAAAATGATGCGTTAATGCGTTGAGCACATATTTAGAATAGGCGGTTTTGATGTCGTTTAAATTTTCATCTAAATAGGTATATCCCAAACTAATATTTTGAGTGTATAGTCCCGATTTAAAACTAGAAGAGATATTCAGTTCTGCACCTGTTGAAGTTAAACTCTTCAGGTTTGTAGCTTGCCATTTATCAGCTTCATTTTCTTTGGTATAATCAATTAAATTATTAGACGATCGATTAAAAATAGCGACATAGGCATTGAAATTTGCTCCAAAATATTTCAATCCAACTTCTTCAGAAAGTGCTTTTTCAGGTTCTAAATTTTCATTTCCTAAATCCGTTCTTCCCACATAATATAAATCGGTATAAGTTGGCACCCTATAGGTATAGCCTACATTTGCATACGCTTTAAATGCATCATTAATAGTATAACCGACATCAACTCCTGGAAAGGCATGAAATTTAAAATCTGAGAAATAATTAACCGAGACCCCTGGCGTGATGTCTAAAGTGTTATCTGCTAAAGAAAACCGATGTTCAACAAACAAATTTGCCATTGTTCGATCGCGTTCCCCTAAATTGGTACTCGTCATAAACACTTTTGCAGCATCGACTCCAAAGCCCGTAATTCCAGCACCTGAGGTGTAAGAGGCATTGACTTGTAATCCTACTTTGTTTGAGATATGTAAGTTTCTGTAAACTGACGGTCTTTCACGAATATATAAGTACATATCTTGGGTACGTTTCCAGTAGAGACGTGGAGTAATTTTAAAATTTTTGGTGTGAAAGTTTGTAGAAGCTCCCACAAGACTGCTTTGTGTTTCTTCATATTGATCGTAACCACTTTGAACGGCATAAAACTGATTGGCTCCAAATTTTCGTTCTGAAAAAGTACCAATCACATCAATAGGGTTTGTACTGGTATTAAAACGTCCTTTTACAAAATAGTTTTGATTTTCAAAATCAGTATTGTAACGATATCCATCAGAAGTGTTTACAGAAGCATGTGCTATAAGTGTCGTATTATCTAAGTTGGTTCCTAAAGTTCCTGAGGCTTGCTGCTGATTATAAGATCCCAGTTTATATCCTACTGAATTTACAGTATCAGCATTTGATTTTGTTACAATATTAATGGCTCCTGTAAAAGCATTTTGTCCAAAAACGCGTGCTGCAGGTCCTTTGATAATTTCAACTCGTTCGATCACTTCTATTGGCAGTGCCATGTTTAATGTATGGTGTCCTGTTTGAGGATCTTCAACTTTAATCCCATCAATCAAAATTAGGGTTTGATCAAAACTCCCACCACGAATGTATAAATCTGCTTGCATTCCATTAATCCCTTGACGTCTTACATCGATACCCGCTTCTTGTTGCAGAAGCTCTGCCAAATTAGTCGCAGGGCTTTGCTTGATAACTTCGGATGAAATAAGTGTTATCGTGCGAGAATTTTTTTTAAAAGGCAATTCAATCGCTGTTGAAGTAATGGTAATAGAATCTAACTTTTGCGACTCTGAAGGTTGTTGTGCCAATACGCTATGAAATGAAAAAAAGCAGAGAACGAATAATAAACAAAATTTAGTCTTCATAAGAATTTCAGTTTTATTAAATGAAAATTATTGTGTAAATATATAAATACTATCACGCCTCAATCTATAAAATTAAATAAAAAATTTTACTTGTTAAGAACAATAAAAAATAACAAATGCACTACCTTTATAATATGTTTGCACTTGTTGATTGTAATAACTTTTATGCCTCCTGTGAGCGGGTTTTTAACCCGATTTTACGGCAAAAACCGATCGCTATCTTATCCAATAACGATGGCTGTGTGATTGCACGGAGTGATGAAGCAAAAGCATTAGGGCTTCCTATGGGTGCGCCTGCATTTAAGTTTAAAACATTTTTCAAGGCGAACAATATTCAGTTATTCTCATCCAATTACGCACTTTATGGAGATATGAGTAGCCGTGTGATGCGTATTTTAGAACACTTTTCTCCAGATGTAGAGGTGTATAGTATTGACGAAGCATTTTTGAAGCTTAACGGATTTGATGCTTATGATTTACAGACACACGGATCTGACATGCGTCAACGTATTTTGAAATGGACAGGCATTCCTACTTGTGTTGGAATTGCCCCAACAAAGGCATTAAGTAAAGTTGCTAATAAAATTGCCCGAAAGTTTCCTAAAGAAACAGGGGGTGTTTATGTAATTGATAGCGAAGAGAAACGTATCAAAGCTTTGAAATGGACACAACTCAAAGACGTTTGGGGTATTGGTCCTGCTCTACACAAACGCCTATCGGAAAAACAGTGTAAAACCGCTTATGACTTTGTGCAGCTCCCCGATATGTGGGTGCGCAAAACGTTTTCTATTACAGAATGGAAGCTAAAAAAAGATTTGGAAGGGATTTCTAAAATCGAGACAGAAACCATTAAAAATAAACGAGCTATTGCTACTACACGTAGTTTCGAGTCTGCTATTAAAGACCTTGAAGAGATCAAAGAACGCATCTCTACTTTTGCTTGTAGTGGTGCTGAAAAACTTCGTAAACAAGGGTCTAGTTGTCATATGATGATTGTTTTTCTGCGAAGTGATTACCATAAAAAAGATACTGAACAGCACCGTGCAAGTGTTGTAGTCAACATTCCGTTTCCTACCAATTCGAGTTTAACTTTAAGTGCAAATGCTGTAAAAGCAGTGGCCTCAATCTATAAAAAAGGAATTCAATATAAGAAAGCAGGAGTTATTCTTACAGGGATTGTTCCAACAGATAATCACCAGTTACAGTTGTTTGACACAGAAAATCCAAAGCACCTTCCGTTGATGCGTACCATCGATTTTATCAATAAAAAGTACGACGCCCCAAAGCTAAAATTAGCCAATCAAGATTTAAAACGTACGTGGAAAATGCGTCAAGAGCATTTATCGCCAAAATACACCACCAGTTTTAAAGATATAATTACAGTCCAATGTCCATAAAACAAAACACATCTCTTACATTTTTTACTCCTGAAAATTTTAATAGTTTAGGTGCGGTCTATTTTGACACAGGTATTTCGGCAGGATTTCCATCCCCAGCGGAAGATTTTAAACAAGAACGTTTATCTCTAGATAACGAGCTTATCAAAAATAAAGAAGCTACCTTTTTTGCGCGGGTCAGTGGGCAATCAATGATTGATGCAGGATTGAGTGACAATGATCTTTTGGTCATCGATCGCAGCCTTTCTCCAGCACATAACAAAATTGCGGTTTGTTTTTTGGATGGCGAATTTACGGTTAAACGTCTCAAGGTCGAAAAAGATGTGGTTTGGTTGCAGCCAGAAAACAAAAACTACCAACCAATTAAAATTACAGAAGAAAATGATTTTGTGATTTGGGGAATTGTTACGAATGTGATTAAGAAAGTATAAGCTAAAGTTGTTTGCGAAGTCGTGCAACAGGGAGGTCTAATTGTTCGCGGTATTTAGCCACGGTTCTCCGTGCGATTGGATAGCCTTTTTCCTTTAAAATAACAGCTAATTTATCGTCTGTTAGTGGTTTTTTCTTGTCCTCTTCAGCGATTACAGTTTCTAAGATACTTTTAATTTCTCGGGTCGAAACTTCTTCACCTTGGTCATTTGTCATGGATTCGCTAAAAAATTCTTTGATCAACTTTGTGCCATAAGGAGTATCTACATATTTGCTATTTGCAACACGAGACACCGTCGAGACATCCATTTCTATTTTATCAGCAATGTCTTTCAGGATCATGGGCCTTAATTGTTGCTCATCTCCCGACAGAAAGTATTTTTTTTGATAATACATAATGGTACTCATGGTGATAAATAGGGTATGTTGGCGTTGTTTGATAGCATCAATAAACCATTTGGCAGCATCTAGTTTTTGTTTGATAAACTGTACAGCATCTTTCTGCGATTTTGTTTTTTCTTTGGAGGCTTTATAGCCTTTGAGCATTTCATTATACGGTCTTGAAACGTGCAGTTCAGGTGCATTTCGACCATTCAGACTGAGCTCTAATTCACCTTCTGTAATTTTGATAGTAAAATCGGGTACGACGTGTTCAACCGATCGCGCGTTATTCGAATAGGAACTTCCAGGTTTTGGATTTAAGCGTTCAATTTCTGAAATGGCATCCTTAAGTTGTAATTCGGTAATACTAAACTTCTGCAAGAGTTTTTTGTAGTGTTTTTTTGTAAACTGTTCAAATCCAGATTCAATAATGTTTGTAGCAAGTGCTGTATTAGGTGTTTGTGTTTTTCGATGCAGTTGAAGAACCAAGCATTCCTGAAGGTTTCGGGCGCCCACACCAGCAGGGTCTAAGAGATGTACTACTTTGAGCACAGATTCAATGGTTTTTTTATCCGTATTTACATTTTGAGTAAAGGCCAAATCATCCATAATGTCCAATAATGGACGGCGAATGTAGCCGCTATCATCAATACTTCCAATTAGAAACTCTGCGATTTGATAATGTGTTTCCTCTAAAGGAAAGGTGTTGAGTTGGTCAATTAAATGTTGTGTAAAAGAAGTTCCAGAAGCAAAAGGAATTGTTTTTTGTTCATCATCGGCACTGTAATTATTAGCGTGAAGTCTGTATTCAGGAATTTCATCATCACTCAAATAATCATCCACATTGATGTCGTCTGCGTTGATCTGCTCATTATCTAGGTCATTGTTATTAGCGTCAAACTCTTCTTCATACGTTTCTTCTTGATCTTTACCACTTTCGAGTGCTGGGTTTTCTTCTAACTCTTGTTTGAGTCGTTGCTCAAATGCTTGCGTAGGTAATTGTATCAGCTTCATCAACTGAATTTGTTGAGGTGATAGTTTTTGTGATAATTTATAGTGTAGGTATTGCTTGAGCATTAGTTATTTCTTGAATTTTCTTTCAGAATATTGTCCTAATTGATATGCAATGAAAACTGAAATTAATGAAAAAGCCGTGTACTTTTCTAAAAGTCCATATTCTGATACTATTATCAATACTACAGTTGAAATAACAATAAAAATTAAGTCAAATGTTCTTTTTTTTATTTTCATTTAATTTTGAGTGAGTTCTGCGATTGCAGGATTTCTATAAAAATAAGAAAAAAACGTTAGATATATACTAAGCGGCATTATTTTCAAAAAACCGCGCAGGTGTCTGCTCTTAAAATTCAGCATTAAAAGGCGTTCGAGGGTAAGGAATGACATCTCGGATATTACCCATTCCAGTAGCAAACATTACCAAGCGTTCAAAACCAAGCCCAAACCCAGAATGCACAGCTGTTCCGTATTTTCTTAAATCTAAATACCACCACAAATCTTCTTCTGGGATGTCGAGTTCTGCCATTTTTGCTTTTAAGACATCTAGTCGTTCTTCACGTTGCGATCCACCAACGATTTCACCAATTCCTGGGAATAAAATATCCATTGCTCTCACCGTTTTTCCGTCTTCATTTAAGCGCATATAAAAGGCTTTAATTTTGGCAGGATAATCAAATAAAATTACAGGACATTTGAAGTGTTGTTCTACTAAAAAACGTTCATGCTCACTTTGTAAATCGGCACCCCACTCATTAATAATATATTTAAATTTTTTCTTTTTATTAGGCTTACAGTTGCGCAGAATATCAATTGCTTCTGTGTAGCTTACACGCTTAAAATTGTTGTCAACAATAAAACGAAGTTTTTCGGTGAGTGGCATTGGCGCACGCTCGTTTTGAGGTTTTGATTTGTCTTCTTGTTCCAAACGTTGCTCTAAAAAGGCAAGATCTTCTTTGTTGTGTTCTAAAACATAACTGATAACATATTTCATAAAATCTTCGGCAAGATCCATATTTCCGGCCAAGTCCATAAAAGCGACTTCAGGCTCAATCATCCAAAACTCGGCTAAATGTCGTGAAGTATTAGAGTTTTCAGCTCTAAAGGTTGGACCAAATGTATATACCTTTCCGAGGGCCATTGCATAGGTCTCTGCTTCGAGTTGACCTGATACCGTCAGATTTGTTTCTTTTCCAAAAAAGTCTTTTGAGTAATCCACTTCACCCTCATCTGTTAGTGGTGGATTTTTAGGGTCTAATGTGGTCACTCTAAACATTTCGCCTGCTCCTTCGGCATCACTTCCAGTAACAATTGGAGCGTGCATATAATAAAACCCATTTTTATTAAAATAGGAATGAACAGCAAAAGACAGTGAAGAACGAAGTCGCATCACGGCACTAAAGGTATTGGTTCGTGTGCGCAAATGTGCTTGTTCTCTCAAAAATTCTAAAGAATGACGCTTGGGTTGTAGGATGGTTTTTGAAACCTCTTCCGGATCTGCATCCCCTAATATTTCTATAGAACTCACTTGAACTTCTACAGATTGTCCTTTTCCTTGACTTTCAACTAACCCACCTTTTATATGCACAGCGGCTCCTGTTGTAATGCGTTTTAACAACGCCTCATCCATGCTTTCAAAATCAACTACACATTGGATACTTTGAAGGCAAGAACCATCATTGAGGGCTATGAATCGGTTGGCTCTAAACGTTCGAACCCATCCTTTGACTTCTATATCTGTATGTTTTAACTCTTGAGTTAATAAATGTGCAACAGTGCTGGTGATCATAAGTACAATTTTTAATACTGCAAATATAAAGTTTTAAGCTAAATTAACAGTGTATGATTTAGTCTTCTTCTAACGTTTCCTCTTCTGGAATAATATTCAGTGCAGGCTTTTTCAATACTTTCTTGTTGGCAATACTGCGTTCTAAAGACAATAACAAGCAGGGTAACAAGAGTAAATTAGCCAACATCGCTAATAATAAGGTCGCTGAAATCAATGCTCCTAAGGCGACAGTACCTCCAAAACTCGACGTTATAAAGACCGAAAATCCAAAGAACAATACAATAGAGGTATAGAACATACTAACCCCTGTTTCTCGAAGCGCTGCAAATACAGATTTTCTGATTTTCCAGTGGTTTGCCAACAACTCTTGTCGGTATTTGGCTAAAAAGTGAATCGTGTCATCCACCGAAATTCCAAAGGCAATACTAAAGACGAGTATTGTGGAAGGTTTTATAGGTACGCCTAAAAAGCCCATCATTCCTGCGGTGACCAATAGCGGCAACAAATTCGGAATCAACGAAATGATAATCATTCGGAAGGAGCGAAACATGTACGCCATAAACAGTGATATCAAAAAGATAGCTAAGGCTAATGACAAGACTAAATTTCGCACTAAATATTTAGTTCCTTTTTGAAATAAGTAGGCTTTTCCAGTGATGGAAACATCGTATTTTTTTTCAGGAAATAGCTTGTCAATTTTTGTGAGAAGATCTTCTTCAATGCGTTCCATTTTATCAATCCCAGCATCCTTCATAAAAGTGGTAATTCGCGCATAGCGCCCCGTACTATCCACAAAGTTTTTTAGCAACTCAACATCTGAAGAAGCATTTTTTGCATAGGACAAAATGAAACTATTTTCTTGTGCAGAAGGCAACTGATAATACTTAGGATTCCCATTGTAATAGGCTTGTTTGGAATATTTCACCAAGCTCACAACAGACACGGGTTTAGAAAGTTCTGGAATTTCAACAATCAAATCTTCTAACGCATTCATACGTTTTAAGGTTGAAAGTTTTAGGACCCCTTTTTTGCGTTTGGTATCCACTAAAATTTCTAACGGCATCACGCCATTAAATTCACTTTCGTAGAATTCAATGTCTTTATAAAATTCCGCTTTTTTAGGCATGTCTTCAATTAAACTGCCTGTAGTTTCAATTTGAAAAATCCCAATAATGCTGATGACGAGTAAAAGAATCGCCGTTATGTAGATTGTGATATTTTTATGCTTAACAGTGTGTTCAATCCAGTCTCCGAGGCGATTGACCCATCGTTTGTTCAAATGTTCTAAATGCTTCTCTTTTGGGATTGGCATAAAACTATAAATGATGGGAATAATTAATAAACACAACAGAAAAATAGCAATAATACTTAGTGAGGCAACGATGCCAAATTCGGTGAGTAACTTACTTTGTGTGATTATAAAGGTTGCAAAGCCAGAAGCCGTAGTCACATTGGTCATTAAAGTCGCATTGCCAACTTTGGAGATGACACGTTGAAGCGACTTGGCTTTATTTCCATGTTTATTGACTTCGTGCTGGTATTTATTGATCAGAAAAATACAATTAGGAATACCAATCACAATAATGAGTGGTGGGATCAAAGCGGTAAGCACCGTAATTTCGTACTGTAATAACCCTAAAATTCCAAAGGTCCACATCACTCCAACAACTACCACAAACATGGAGATGAAAGTCGCTCTAAACGATCTGAAAAAGAAAAAGAAAATAAGCGAGGTGACTAAAATGGCGGCCAAAATAAAGACGCTAATTTCGTCAACAATATTTTGAGCATTTAGTGTTCGTACATAGGGCATCCCCGAAACGCGGACATCTAAGTCATAGGTTTCTTCAAAAGTTTTAACTTTTGGGGTTAAAACGGTTTCAATGAACGCTTTTCGTTCTGGAGTATTGACAATCGATTTTTCTAAATAAATGGCCGTCCGAATGGCTTCTGTTTCTTTGTTAAAAAGAATGTTATCATAGAAAGGATAGTCCTCAAAAAGGGCCTTTTTAAGGATATTGACTTCAGACTGTGTTTGAACAGAATCTTTGATAAAAGGAATGAGATCAAATTGTTTCTTACGCTCATTTTTAACCAGTTTCTGCAAGTCTTTAATAGCGATAACAGCGTCCACACTGGCATGGTCATTAAAACTTTTTGAAAACGCATTCCATGCGTTCAATTTTTCGACGGTAAGTAAGGTGCTGTCCTTGACTCCCATGACAATCAAATTACCTTCTTCTCCAAAAATATCTAGGAAATGATTGTATTCTATATTTATAGGATGGTCATCGGGCAGTAGATTCGCTTCGGTATAGGTAAAGCGCATGTTGTTCCATTGCATGGAAAAAAAGCCAGTAGTCAGTAGGACTACAACAAGAATAAAAATTCTATTTCTTAAAATGAGTCGTGCAACGGTTTCCCAAAACCCGCTTGAAAAAAGTTTAAACATAGTCTTTTTTGATGGCGTCAAAGGTAAATAAAAGGAATCAAAAGGAGAGTTATAGAAAGGTTAACTTTCCATAATAAACACTTAAAGCCTCGGAGTATTAAATTTTGAGAATTTCTTGTTCTTTAACAGCATACAAGTCTTCTGCTTTTTTGACGTGAGCATCGGTAAGTTGTTGCACATCCATTTCTGCATTTTTTTGAATGTCTTCAGAAGCATCTTCTACATTTTTGATTTCTGAATTTGCATCTTTTCTAGCAGCTCGTATCGATATTTTTGCGTCTTCCACTTCAGATTTCGCTTGTTTGGCCAACTCACGTCGACGCTCTTCTGTTAAAGGCGGCACATTGATAATGATGGTTTCGCCATTATTCATCGGGTTGAATCCTAAATTAGCAATCATGATTGAGCGTTCTATTTCTTGCAACATCGCTTTTTCCCATGGTTGAACGGTAATCGTCCGTCCGTCTGGGGTATTTACATTAGCCACTTGTGCCAAAGGAGTTTGAGATCCATAATAATCGACCATCACACTGCCCAACATGGAAGGACTTGCTTTTCCTGCACGGATGTTTACAAATTGTTTTTCTAAATGCTTCAGTGCATTTACCATCGCTTCTTTTGTACTATCCAGTATAAAATCTATCTCTTCGTTCATGGTTGAATCTTTTTATAAGTATGGTAAATGTATAATTAGCTAACAGTTGTTCCAATGGCCTGACCAGAAACAATTTTAAGAAGGTTTCCGTTTTTGTTCATATCAAAAACAATAATTGGTAAGTCGTTTTCTTGACTTAACGTAAAGGCGGTCGTATCCATTACTTTCAACCCTTTTTTGAGTACATCTTCAAAACTGATAGTTTCAAATTTAATCGCCGTTTCATCTTTTTCTGGATCGGCATTATAAATACCATCTACTCGAGTCCCTTTCAAAATCACGTCCGCTTCAATTTCAATGGCTCGAAGTACCGCTGCTGAATCGGTTGTGAAATAAGGGTTTCCTGTACCACCTCCAAAAATAACAACACGTCCTTTTTCTAAGTGACGCATGGCACGACGTCGAATAAAAGGCTCTGCAACTTCGTTAATTTTTATGGCAGATTGTAAGCGGGTAGGAACTCCTGCGTTTTCCAAAGCACTTTGCAATGCAAGACCATTTATGACCGTTGCTAACATGCCCATATGATCGCCTTGAACACGGTCCATCCCATTACTCGCTCCTGCAACACCTCTAAAAATATTTCCACCACCAATTACAATCGCAACCTCAATACCTTGCTCGGTAATTTGTTTGATTTGATTCGCGTAGTCGGACAAACGATCGGGATCGATTCCATAATTGCGATTTCCCATCAGGGCTTCTCCGGAGAGTTTGAGTAATATTCGTTTGTATGTCATAATAGCGTCGATCGTTGCACAAATATACGCAATATCTTAAATCCTAAAAGCAGTTTTTTGGAATTCTGATTAATTAACCATCACCTTTTTAACTACTTTTTCAGTATTTGAAGACACTTCCAGAAAATATACGCCCGAGTTTAATCGACTTACGTCAAGAATTTTTGTATCATTTTCTTTTGTAAGGATCAGTTTTCCATACACATCATAAAGTGCTAATCTACTGAGCGTCATTGTAGAAGAGATATGAATTTTGTCGGTTGCAGGGTTCGGGTATAATTTTAGTACCGTGTCTAAATCCAAATCCTCGTTAACACTTAAAGGCGCTTCTTGGTACACTCTTACATAATCCACAATCATAGGACTCTGAGTAAACCCAGGATCCACAGCTCCAGCAATACCACCCATTGCAACATTGAGTAATATAAATTGTTCTTCATAAAAAGGCCATGTATTAACATCTTTGTCTGAGGGGTTATAGGTATAAAAGCCTACATCATCTACCATAAACGTAATTTGATTTGGCGACCAGTTCATAGAATACACATGGTAATTAGCACTCACATCTGAAATGTCAATTCCTGAAGTATTTATAGTATTACTGCTACTTGAAACTGTATGCAAGGCACTAGACACATGATTCGTTGCTCCTAATCCGTGTTCCATGATGTCTATTTCTCCACATTCTGGCCAACTGGTTGTACCATGACTTGAATGCCAAAAAGCACCTGGTTCATAAATGTTTTTACCGAGCGTCCAAATGGCAGGCCACGTTCCGTTACCACTTGGTAATTTTGCGCGGACATCAACTCTACCGTATTTAAATGCAAATTTTGAATTGAGTCGTGCTGAGGTATAGTTTTTTGTTAGTCCTTGATCCGTCCAAGTTTCCCTTTTTGCGACGATATTTAGGTTTCCCGAAGTGTCTACAAAAGAATTATCCAATCGATTGGTGTAATGCTGTTCTTCGTTGTTAGCCCAGCCAATCCCTGGGATGATCACTTGGGTCTGGTGGTGCCAATTCGTTGAATTTACAACGCCTGGAATATCGAAATTATCTTCCCAGACCAATTCATCATAAATCACATCCAATGCGTTTGGATCGGTCTCTTCTGAACCGTCGTCAATATCATCTAATAAATACGTTCCTGAAATTGTGACACCGCCATCAATAAAAATAGTCAACCTATTGTAGGTTCCGCTGGCATTTATTGGAGTACCAACTCCTGGTATAAAAGCATTTTCGAAATCGAAAGTGATATTGTGTGTCCATGAAGATCCAGATCCAGCAGGTATATTTTGAGTCACCTCAACATCAGTATTTTCGCCATTTTCTAATTTGAGAAGAATAGTGTGCGCACTGGGGTCGAACCTGTAAAATGATAATGAAATGGTTTTTTGAAAATCTAAATCAATAGCTCTTGATAAATCAATTGAAAACCCTTGCCACGGTGCGCCACTATTATAAAATTCTCCCACAACATTTCCAGAATCATTAGGGTCTTGTCTTGTACTAAAGCCACTACCGTTAAATACTTGAAAGACTTCAGATGAATCAGAAAAATCAATAGGCATTTGTTGTGCGAAAGATAATTGAGTTACAACTAAAAGCTGTAAAAGTAACGGAGTAAAGTTAATTTTCATTGGTTTATAATTTTAGGTTTAAAAATATAGTAATTTACTTCACCATTCTTTGTTTTTAACTATACAAAAACTATACAATTTGAAAGTTTTGTTAAAGTCATAAAAAAAACCTGTTTAGCAAGCCAAACAGGTTTTTGAATAAATATATGGGTATGTTTATTATCCTAGGGATACACGTTTAAAACCAGTGATAGATACATCTCCAAAGCTTTTAACGTATTTTGCAACTCTTACCTTATCGTCTTTGATAAAGTTTTGATCTAACAAACATTGTTCTTGATCTAAAGTCGTGTTGTCAGAGATGAAACGCTCCATTTTACCAGGTAAAATTTTACCCCAAATTTGTTCTGGTTTTCCTTCGGCTTTCAGTTCTGCTTTTGCAGCTTCTTCAGCTTTTGCTAAAGCGTCTGCAGTTAATTGTGCCATTGAAATGTATTGAGGGATGTTTTTAAGTGTTTTTCCTAAACGGCCTAACTCAATATTATCCTTTTCAATCACTGCAATTCTAGCTTCTGTTTCAGAAGCAATAAATGCAGGGTCAAAATCTTTGTAAGAAAGAGTTGTAGCTCCCATAGAAGCAACTTGCATCGCTACATCTTTTACCAAAACATTAGCGTTATCTACTTTTGCTGATAAACCAACAACCGCAGCAATCTTATTAATGTGAACGTAAGAACCAACATATGCAGCTTCAATTTTATCAAATGCAGTAATGTCTAGTTTTTCACCAATCACTCCTGTTTGTTCGATTAATTTATCGGCAACGGTCATGCCTCCAAAATCAGCCGCTAAAAAGGCTTCTTTGGTGTCATGGTTCAATGCAATATCTCCAAACTGACTTGCTAATGCTAAAAAGTTTTCGTTTTTACCAACGAAATCAGTTTCACATCCTAAGACGATGGCAACACCAACAGTACTGTCAGCATTAATTTTTGCAACAGCAGCCCCTTCAGAAGAGTCACGATCCGCTCTGTTGGCGGCTACTTTTTGTCCTTTTTTACGAAGGTTGTCAATTGCTTTATCAAAATCGCCTTCAGCTTCAACTAAGGCTTTTTTACAGTCCATCATTCCTGCGCCTGTTGCTTTTCTTAATTTATTTACTTCAGCAGCTGTTACTTTTATCATGATTTAATTGTTTAAAAAAAGTCGTTCAAATTTTCCATGGGAAGAAC
>Ga0233438_10001146_pt1 | contig 30096 bp, 25 predicted proteins | sample SI_123_September_FD_182720 | JGI IMG/M metagenome (GOLD analysis project Ga0233438, IMG submission 182720) | Seawater microbial communities from Saanich Inlet, British Columbia, Canada - SI_123_September2016_10_MG | ecosystem: Environmental > Aquatic > Marine > Inlet | place: Canada: British...
GAATCCGTCAAGTGCTGGGAGCGGTTCGTATGGTTCCCAGATCGGGACGCCGTTGTCGAGAATGGTCGTCGGGACCGGCACCGTGGTGGTCGTGGTCGTCGTCGTGGTCGTCGTGGTCGTCGTCGTGGTCGTCGTGGTGGTGGTCGTTGCCGGCGGCACCGTGGTCGTCGTTGGGCTCGTTGTGGCAGAACTCGTTGAGGGCAGTGAATCTGTCAGCGTGTCGGTGCTGCCCCCTCTGGCGAGCCCGACGCCGATGGCGATCAGCAGACCCACAGCGACGACAGCGACACCGGCAAGAACACCGCGGCGGCGCGCGAAATTCGGTTCCGGGGTGTCGGCCACCGCGGTGAAGATAGTGCCATCCGCGCTGCAAACGACGTCGGACCCTCCGACAACGTGCTGATGGCTTGCGGGGCCGGAGGATTCCCGGTCACGCGTGTGGGGTCACCACGACCCGGAACTCCCTCCGCCACCGCCACCGCCGACTCCGCCACCACTGAAGCCACCCCCGCCGCTCCCCGATGACGACGGCGCTGTTCGCGCCGACCGAAACGAACCTGCGGAGCTGTACACGAACAGCGGCCCGTGCAGCACCCGTTCCGGATGCGGAATATTGCTCGACTCGATGGCCCGCTTCCATGCATCGGCGGCACCGAGCGCTACTGCCCAGGCGCTGTACTCGCGCACAACATCGTTCTTCCACGCCCACTCGACATGGCGTCCCTCACTTGCTGCAAGGAAGCGACGAAATGACTCCGACCGCAGGGTCAGCGCAGAACCCGTCGCCGAACGCGACGGCAGCAACGATTGATACACGAGGAACGCGCATGCGGTCACCACCAGCACGCTCAGTATGAGCGCGATCAGCGGATGCGACACTGCCGTGAGCAAACTGCGCCCAGCGGTCGCCAACGCACTCGCACTGATGACCAAAATGAAGATGAGCGGTACGAGCAATCTCGTCAGCGCCGTGAAGTTGACCGTCGGCGTACCTGGCGCACCGCGGGTCCACCATCCAGCTTCGGCGACGAATCGGAGTTGTTCACTTCGAATTGCACTCCACGCGCGCCCGAAGTTCGGGTCGTACTTTCCGAGCTCGATGGCGTCTCCGGACGAGAAGATTTGGTCGATGTGTGCCCGGTCGACTGCACTGAGCCGCGTGACGTCGGTTCCACGACGGAGCATGTCGTCGTCATCCACCGCGATCGCATCACGCGCGATCATCTCCGAGAACCATGCGGACACCGTGTCGTCGTCCACGCGCTCGGTCAGCAGCGCTGCCGCCTGCCATGGCTCGATGCCGCGGGGCGGTACGAACTCAATGGTCGCCAGTTCAGCGAGTCGACTATCCGGTACGCGATACGTTGGAACGTCGGCAATCGGATCACCGTTCCGTGGGGTCGGGAGGTCGCCGAATGCAGCGTCGGCTGCCCCACCAGCACCGTGCACCTCGTTGCTGCCGTAGCGACGACTCGTAGCAAACACGCCGACTGCGGCCAAGACGCCCGCTGGCAGCACGGCGAGGCCCAGCGGGCGGAATCCCGTCGGATTCCGCGCAGGGAGGGCCGGTGCCGCATCAAAGTTGGTCGGGGCGGTGGCGACAATCGTTCCGCCGACCGTGATGCCCTCACCCGGATTTAGCGGCTCGATCACCGCGACGTAATCGCCGCTTTCCGACTGGGTGAAGTCGCATCCACCAAATTGGCCGAGTCCACCGGTGTCACAACGGACATTGTCGAGTACGAACCCGGTGAGCACGACTTCAAACCGGTCAGTCGTGAACGTCTCGTCGGTCCCGATGATGTCCACGGCGAGGACGCCGTTCGACACGTCCGCTTCCGGCAACGTGTACTCGAGTTCGTACCGATGCTGGCCGGTGAAAAAGACCCCGGCGTTGCCGATTCGGATCTGAGTACGACTCCCGAAGTTGCTGCTGGTCACCTCGCCGTTTGCATCCGGCGAGAACGCTGCGACATCGACGGGGGCACCAAAGTCGTCTGGGATATCGCGCTGGTAGCCGCGACGTTCAGTGAGCCCGAAGTCGATGTCGACGACTTCACGGATCCGAATACCATCGACACCCTCTGGTCGCACCGTGACCTGTTTCGCGTCGAAGTGTTCGGGCCGAAAGAGTGCCTCGTCGCCGGCACCAATGACCCCGAAACCTGCCAGCGCCGTCATGGCCACAACGCTGAGACCGACGAGGGCGTGACCAACAGGAGTGACGCGGCGAATCATGCTGCCAGTGTCGCTCCTGCACTGCGACCTTCCTCTTGTTCCACGGTCGAGCCCACTGATTGAGTACCGGCTTCCTCCAGCATCACCGGCGCCGTTCACCCGGCGCACCACGATCATCCGCGAGGTCCAGACGTGTCGCTCCACTCAGAAGTCAGCCGTCCCACGAGTCCGGCCGATGATCACCGACCCGCAACTGGGTCGAGCGACGTCGAGTCAGGTGCACTGATCAACGTCCGCCAATGGATGGATCCGCTCGTCGACGACAACGGGCACGATCCGCGATCGGGCTACGTGGAAACGTTTTGGCTCGGCGTGCTCGGCCCGACGGCGACATGGCTCCTCCGGCGTCTCGCTGCTGGGCTCCAACAGCATCCGGAAGGCTTCGCATTCGACCTCGTTTCTACGGCTGCAGCGATGGGATTGAGCTTTAGGTCCGGTCGGTCGTCGCCGTTTACCAAGGCGCTGCAACGCTGTGTCATGTTCGGCCTGGCACACCAACTCCCCGACGGCGGCCTCGCAGTGCGCCGCCGTATTCCTGATGTGGCCCACCGCCACCTCCGGCGAATGCCCCTTGATCTTCAGCGACTGCATCACGAATGGCAGACCTCCACGATCGATGTCGATGCCCTCGGACGAGCCCACCGATTTGCGATGACCATGCTCGAAGTCGGCGACGACCCAACGCTCATCGAGCCACAGCTCCGAGCGCTCGGCGTGCCGCGGGCAGTCGCCGAGCAAGTCACCGACAACGCGACCCGGCTCGATGAGACGTGACGTGACGTTGAGGAGCTCGTAGATCGCCGTCGGCGAGGCACCCGAACCGCAGTTCAGGCGAGGAGACGCTCGAGTTCGGCGTCGGCGTTGGCGTGGGGTTCGTCGCCGAGTTCTGTCTGCAGGCGCCGCAGCTCGATCTGGAGTTCACGAGCGACCGCGCCGTAGGCCGGGTCGGTGATCACGTTGCGCATCTCTGCCGGGTCGGCCACCAGGTCGAAGAGTTCCCACTCAGGCGGCTGCACCGGACCGTCAGCGCCCGCTTGGCCGAGGGGGTCGTTGTAGTAACCGATCAGCTTGTGCGTTTTGGTCCGCACCCCGTAGTGCGCTGGCACGTTGTGCGCCCAGTCGCCGTGCATCCAGTACCGGTAGTACATCGACTCCGGCCAGTCGTCGGGCTCGGCATCGGAGAGAATCGGCAACAGGCTGCGGCCCTGCATCTCTGGGGGCACATCGACGCCGGCCAGATCGAGGAACGTCGGAGCGAAGTCGACGTTGACGGCCATGGCGTCGCTGGTCGAGCCCGCTGGGATGACCCCTGGAAGTCGAGCGAGGAACGGCATGGCGAGCGATTCTTCGTACATCATGCGTTTGTCGAACCATCCATGGTCGCCAAGAAAGAAGCCCTGATCAGAGGTATAGATCACCAGTGTGTTCTCGGCCAGACCGTTGTCGTCGAGCCAGTCAAGCATCCGCCCGACGTTGTCGTCGATCGACGCGATGACTCGGAGGTAGTCCTTGATGTACCGCTGGTATCGCCAGCTGATCTCGTCTCGTTCGGACAGGCCTGGGGGCACCAACGCCTTGAGGTCGATGATCGGATCGAGGTCCATCATCCTCATCTCCATCGCTTTGACCACGTCGGCGCGACCCTCGTGATCATCCATGAGCGTGCGCGGTTCAGGAATGTCGACGTCGTCGTACAGCGTGAAGTGTTTACTGCTCGGTTCCCACGTGCGGTGCGGCGCCTTGTGGTGGCACATCAGCGCAAACGGCCGATCCGGGTCTCGCATCTCGAGCCAGCGCAGGCTGTCGGCGGTGATCAGGTCGGTGACGTAGCCGCCTCGTTCGATCACCTCGTGTCCGCGATCGTCGTTCCTCGGCTCCAGCATCACCGGGTTGTGATAGTGGCCTTGTCCAGGTAAAACGCGCCATTGATCGAACCCCGTCGGATCGTGCTCGGGCCCGTGGCCGAGGTGCCATTTGCCGAACATGGCGGTCTGGTATCCGGCCGCCTGCAGTCGCTTCGGAAACGTGTCGAGCGTGTTGTCCATATGCGTGTCGAGCGTGGTCACGCCGTTCACATGGTTGTAGGTGCCGGTCAGGATTGAGGCGCGACTCGGCGTGCAGATCGAGTTGGTGCAAAAGCACGCGTTCAGCCGCATCCCGTCCGCAGCGATGCGGTCAAGATTCGGCGTTTCGTTGATGACCGACCCATATGCGGAGATCGCATGCGCGGCGTGATCGTCGCTCATGATGAAAAGGATGTTCCGTTGCTTCATGGACGACACAGACGATATGGACGACATGGTGCCAGGCACCAAGTGGTCTTAGGCGGTGTGGGCGGCGCCTTCGGCCGGCGGAGTGAAATTGCAGGCGAGATCGATCAGCAGGCGCGTTCCGAACCCGCTTGCGCCCTTGGCTTGGACGCCACTGTCTGCCTGGTTCTCCATCGGGCCGGCGATGTCGAGGTGGGCGTAGGGTACATCGCCAGTGAACTCTGTCAGGAAGATTGATGCCGTGATCGTGGCAGCGTAAGGCCCTCCGATATTGCGCATGTCAGCAACGGCCGAGTCAAGCAGCTTGCGATAGCGCCTTGTCTCCATGGGGAGCTGCCACACTGGCTCGTCGACTTCTGCGGAACTGTTCTTGACCTGGTCAACGAAGTCTTGATTGGTGCCAAGGAGGCAGGCGATCTCGGTGCCGAGAGCCCGGAGCGCGGAGCCGGTGAGGGTGGCGATGTCGACAATGCCGTCGGGCTTGTCTTCCACGGCGAGCGACAGACCATCGGCAAGCACAAGGCGCCCCTCAGCATCTGTGTTGTGGATCTCGACGGTCTTGCCGTTGCGCATCGTGAGCACGTCGCCCAGTTTGAGTGCGCTACCAGACGGCATGTTGTCGGTGCACATCAGCCAGGCGGTGACCTTGGCCTTGCATTTCAGCGCCTTGAGCGCCGACATTGCTGAGAGCACGGCTGCCGCACCCGACATATCCATCTTCATCGCAATGTGGTCAGGGTTACTGGGTTTCAGGCTGATGCCGCCCGAGTCGTACATCACGCCTTTGCCGACCATCGCGAGGTGACCGGTCGGGTTCCGCGGTGAGTACGACAGCTTGACCATGCGCGGCGGCTCAGTAGAGCCTTGATTGACGCCAATCATGCCGCCGCAGCCCATCTGCGTCAGCTGATCCTTGTTGAAGACTTCGACATCGAGACCGGTTGCTGCCGCGATCTCAACGGCCTTGAGCGCGATGTCCTTGGCATTGAGGTACGTGGGAGGGGTGTTCGCAAGCTCGCGGGCCAGTGCCGCTGCACGCGCGACGACGACACCGTCGTCGGCGCCCTGCCGAACGCCTTTGCTGCGCTTGTCGGCAGCGACCAGGGTCAGGTCAGTCAGCTTCGCCCCGCCGCTCTCGTCATTCTTGAGGCCGACGTAGCGATAGCTACCGAGCAGGGCACCTTCGGCGACGGCATGTCCAGCCGCCTTCGCGTCGAGATGACCGAGGTCGGCAAGGTTGATTGCAAGATGGGCGTGCTTGCTCGCAGCGCGGGCAAAATTCGCAGCAGCGGTGCGCACGGCTGCGAGGTCAATCGAGTCGGGGTCACCGACACCAACCGCATACGCCACACCCTCGCCGTTCGGCACGGCGAGCATCTGGCCGACCTTGCCGTCAAAGTTGTTCGCGGCGAGACCTGCCCGGTTGACACCGAGCTGTCGTGCCACAGTGCCCTTGGTGGCGACCGCGTAGGCCACCGCTGTGGCGCCCTTCGGCACTGACTTGGTCGCGGTGACGTTGACGTTGGCGACGGATTGACTTGCATCGAACATCTGCACAGTCTGCCTCAACTCGTCTGAAACATTCCCGACCAGAGGCCTTCGAGTGGCGTTCACGCGTTTATGCAAGCATTTTTGATATCCGTGTTACCGTCCCAGTAGAAGAGATGCGAGGCGCATCACACGTGATCACGCATCATCTTCGTACATCAAATCAACCCGGTTGGTTTTGAAGCCGACCAATACTCCAGGAGGAGACACATGATTCGTAGGGGGAATGCGCTCAAGCGCACTGCGGGTGTCGTCATGGCACTCGGACTCGTCGCTACTGCTTGCTCATCGAGCAGCGATGGCGACGCGGACGCAAACACAGGCGACAGCGTCGCTGTCGAAGCACCGGTGGACACCGAAGTTGTCGAGTCGACCCAGTCCGAAGGCGGCACGCTCGCCGCCGTTCAGGCTGCCGGCACCCTCGAATGCGGCGGCAACGACACGCTCCCGGGCTTCGGTATCATCGACTCCGACGGCGCATTCAGCGGCTTCGACATCGACTTCTGCAAGGTCATCGCCGCAGCGGTGCTCGGCGATTCCGAGGCCATCAACGTCACTCCGCTCGTTGCGGCACAGCGTTTCCCAACGCTGCAATCCGGCGAAATCGACGTGCTCATCCGCAACACCACCTGGACGGCATCGCGCGACGGCGCCGAGCAGGCCAACTTCCTGAGGACCACCTTCTACGATGGTCAGGGCTTCATGGTGCGGTCCGACAGCGGCATTGCATCACTCGAAGACGCTGCCAACACCACGATCTGTGTGCTCCAAGGCACGACGACACTGTTGAACCTGAACGCTGTGTTGGGCGACCGGGGCATCCCGTTCACCCCGCTCGAGTTCGAGTCGAACGACGAACTGCAGCCCGCCTTCGTGGCCGAGCAGTGCGAAGTGTGGACCTCGGACGCCTCGCAGCTCGCTTCGTTTGCAGCAACGCTCGACATTGACACGACGGTGCTCCCCGACATCATCTCGAAGGAGCCGCTCGGCCCCGTCGTTGCTGATGGTGACACCGAGTGGGCCCAGGTCGTCAACTGGGCAGTCATGGCCGCGATCCAAGCTGAGGAATTCGGCATCACCTCCGCCAACATCGACAGCTTCGCCGACAGCGAGGATTCCGGCATTCGCCGCTTCCTCGGGCTGCCGATCGAAGACGACGACGGCAACTCGGTCGTCGCAGAAGTCGGCTTGGGTCTGCCCACCGACTTCGCCACCAACATCATCAGCCAGGTCGGCAACTACGGCGAGATCTTCGAGCGCAACCTGGCGCCCCTCGGTCTCGAGCGCGGACCCAACGCCTTGTGGACCGAAGGCGGGCTCATGTACGTGCCTCCGTTCCGTTGATCAGATAGTTCCGAACTGAGGGGTCGGTTGCCGCAGAACTGCGGCGACCGACCCTTCGTCTGGTCTTATGCTCGAACGGCTACTCCGACTCATCCTGATCCTGGCGATCCTCGCCGGGATCTACATCGCCGTCTGGTCTGCGCGCCGATCTGCGAAGGGCAGCGCCGGCGGTCCACCACCGTGGCGCGACACCAAAGTCCTCATCATCGCGGCACAGGTCGCTGCGCTTGGCGTCATCTTGTCGGTCGGTGACTACCTGTGGGCCAACTTCCGTGCTCGCACCGACGAGATCGGTCTCGAACTCAACTTCGACTTTCTCGATCAACCCAGTGGCATCTCGATTGCTGACAGCCCACTCGACCCAAACTCGTCAATTCAAAATGCTCTCATCGCAGGTGTCAAGAACACCTTCTTGATCTTCATCGTCGGCATCCCATTGGCCGTCCTGCTCGGGACGTTGATCGGCATCGCCCGGCTGTCGACAAACTGGCTGCTCACCAAAATCGCCACGGTCTACGTCGAGTTCTTCCGCAACATTCCGACACTGCTCGTCATCGTCTTCACGTGGCAGGCCTTGCTGCTCGGGTTCCCACGCGAGCAGGATTCGTGGCTGATCCGCGGCAGTTCGACTGCAGCCGACAGCGGCCCCCCTTCTCTCGAAGGTCTCTTCATCTTCAACAACAAGCGATTTGCCTTCCCGTCGATCGGCGGTGGCGAGAACTTCGGTGCTTTCCAGGTCGTTTTTCTCGTCGCTGTGGTCGCTGCGGTTGCGATGTGGGTTTGGCGCACACGCAACTTCGACGCCACCGGAACGCCCCACCGTCGAGTGCTGTGGTCGTTCGCGACGCTGCTCGTCATCAGCGTCATCGGCTACTTCGTCCTGGGCGGCCCCTTCTCCATCTCTCGACCCATGATCGAACAGCGCATCGCATCAGGCGGCGTCAAGATGCAGATGCCATATGTCGCTGTCATGTTCGGCCTCGTGTTGTACACGGCGTCGCACATCGCTGAGATCGTCCGCGGATCGATCATGTCAGTCCCCAAAGGCCAAGTCGAAGCAGGCAACGCGCTGGCACTGTCCGGATTCCAGCGCTACCGCTTCGTCGTACTGCCCCAGGCCTTCCGGGTGGCATTCCCGCCGCTGATCAATCAGTTCCTCAACTACACCAAGAACACATCGCTGGCCATCGCCGTCGGCTTTGCTGAGACGACCGGCGTCATCCAGAACCTCTTCGGCCAGTCGCGCCCGGCGCCGCAGCTCTTGCTGATTCTCATGCTGATCTACCTGGCCTTCTCGCTGATCCTGTCGGCGATCGGCAACCTCATCAACCGTCGACTCCAGATCGTCGGGCGGTAAGTCATGGTCTCGAGTGAGTCCACAGCCGAAACGGCATATCTCGGAGCTGAAATCGCACAAGCGCTCACTGCCGATCGTCCGCTGCATTCCGATCAGACCCCCAGCCAGTGGGTCAAGAACAACCTGTTCAGCTCCGTGCTCAACACTGCGATCACCGTGGTGTCGGCCGCATTCGCCGGCGCGATCCTGTACTTCGGCATTCGGTGGGCAATCAACGTCGAATGGGAGATCGTGCGGGCGAACCTCCGCAACTTCATGATCGGGCAGTTCCCGAAGGACGAGTTGTGGCGGCCCTGGGCGGGCGGACTCACGCTCGTCGCCGCCGTCGGTTTGGGTTCGGCCGGTATGGCCCGAACTTCATTCGACGACGCCACCGAGAAGGGCTTGCCCGCAGAGCGACCGACCTGGACGGCGCTGCTGCGTCGCTTCTGGCCGATCCTCGCATTCATCTTCCTCGTGTTGACCTTCACTCGGACAATCCAGCCGACACTCGGCGTCCTCGCCGGCCTCGGATTGTTCGTTGCAGGACGCCTGATCGGATGGCAGCTCCCGAGCGGCATTCGTCGCTTCTCGCCACACATCATCGGAGTCGGCCTCGTGGCACTGTCCACGATCGTCGCTGGCTCCGGCGGGCTCGTCGCACTCTTGGGGGGTTTGGTCGGTGCGCTGATCCTTGCGACGGCAATCGGTGACAGCATTGATCGGACGTCGGCGACCGGCACGGTGGTGGCGTTGGCCCTGCCGCTGCTCGGTGGCGCGGTCGTCTGGTTCGTCATGTCGACGATCGACAGCTTCGGCTATGGCTGGAAGGACTGGGGCGGGCTCTACCTCACCTTGTTCGTGACGGTGGCCGGTATCTCGACCGGCATGCCGCTCGGCATTCTGCTCGCCATCGGCCGGCGTTCACAGCTACCCATCATCAAGGGCTTCTGCGTCACGTTCATCGAGTTCGTTCGTGGTGTGCCGTTGATCTCCCTGCTGTTCTTCTCGGGCTTCATGCTGCCGCTGTTGTTCCCGCCCGCTGCGACGATCCCCGACGGCACCACTCGAGCGATGATCGTCATCACACTGTTCTCGGCGGCGTACATCGCCGAGATTGTCCGTGGCGGCCTGCAAGCAGTGCCGAAGGGCCAAACCGAAGCCGCCCAGGCCCAGGGGCTGTCGGCCGGCAAGATTCAGCGTCTGATCGTGATGCCACAGGCGCTCCGAGCGGTCATCCCGGCGATGGTCGGGCAGTTCATCTCACTGTTCAAGGACACCTCACTGCTCGCCATCATCGGTGTGGCCGAGTTCCTCCAGATCGCCACCATCGCCAACACGCAGCAGGAGTTTCTGGGTAAGGGTCTCCAACCAGTCACCTACGCATTCGTCGCCGTTGGGTACTGGGCGTTCGCGTACACGATGTCGAAGGAGAGCCGCCGGCTCGAAACCCGACTGGGAGTGGGGACACGATGATCAACGCCGGCAGCGAAGCCACGCAGAACGAAGGGAGTCGCCTGTGAGCGATACCACCATCAACGCCGATGCCACGCAGATCCTCGGCGGCGGCGAAGCCATCATCGAGGTCGAAGATGTCGACAAGCTGTTCGGCGACTTTCAAGCGCTGACGAACATCAACATGCGAGTCGGCTCACAAGAAGTCGTCGTCATCATCGGACCGTCGGGTTCGGGTAAGTCGACCTTGATCCGCTGCATCAACCGGCTCGAACGTCACGACCGAGGCCGTATCTCCGTCGATGGCATCGAACTGTCCGACGACATTCGCAATATCCAAGAGATTCGACGCGAGACCGGAATGGTCTTCCAAAGCTTCAATCTTTTCCCTCACCTGACCGTGATTGACAACATCACATTGGCACCCAGGCAGGTCCGCAACATGCCCAAGCGCGAGGCGGAGGAGAGCGCGATGGAACTCCTTGAGAGGGTCAAGATCCCTGAGCAGGCCCGCAAGTACCCCGGTCAACTCTCAGGTGGCCAGCAACAGCGAGTAGCGATTGCCCGGTCGCTGGCGATGAAGCCAAAAGTCATCCTGTTCGATGAACCGACATCGGCGCTCGATCCCGAAATGATCAAGGAAGTACTCGACACGATGAAGGATCTCGCCGTGGAGGGCATGACCATGATCTGTGTCACTCACGAAATGGGCTTTGCCCGCGAGGTGGCAGACCGTGTCGTGTTCATGGCCGATGGTCAGATCGTCGAAGTCGGGACACCCGAACACTTCTTCGATAACCCACAGGAGGAGCGCACGAAGCTCTTCCTCAGCCAGATCCTGTAACCCGCGTCCTTCGCCCGACTCGACGATCAGCGCACCATTCGGTAGATCCCGCTGGCTGCCCGCCTCGTTTGGTCCGCCTGCAACCCGAGGGGCGACAAGCTACGACGGCTGGCTGCTGGCCCAGGCGGTGGCAAGTTTCGTGTATCGGCCGTCGAGGGCGAGCAGTTCGTCGTGTGAGCCGAGTTCGACGAGCTCCCCAGCGTCGATGACCGCAATTCGGTCGGCGCGTTGAATGGTCGACAGCCGGTGAGCGACCACGATCGTGGTCCGCCCGTTCATCAGCGATTCGAGGGCCTGCTCCACAACGGCTTCGGTGCCAGGGTCGAGGTTGCTGGTCGCCTCGTCGAGCACCAGCACGGCCGGGTCGACCAACGCTGCGCGTGCCAAGGAGACCAGCTGCCGCTCCCCTGCCGACAGTCGTGAGCCGCGCTCCCGCACCTCGGTGTGGATGCCGTCCTCGAACTGCTCGAACCGGTCGAGAGCGCCGATCGCTGCAAGTGCCTTGCTCACCTCAGCGTCGGTGGCCGCGGCGCGCGCGACGCGGACGTTGTCCGCGATCGTGCCTCCGAACAGGTAGCCCTCCTGAGGAACGACGACCACCCGGTCGCGTAGCGATGCCAGAGTCGCGTCGCGCAGATCGACGCCACCGAAGGTGATCGTGCCGTCGGTCGGGTCGTACAAGCGGGCCATCAGCTTCGCGAGGGTCGACTTGCCAGACCCCGTGGAACCGACCACCGCTAATCGTTCGCCATCTGCAACGCTGATCGACACGTCGTCGAGGACCTTCGCTTCGGTCTCGGGGTAGCGAAACCCGACTCCGGCGACGGTGACAGCACCGGCGGCCGGTAACACCTGCTTGCCATCCAGGAGGTCTGGCGTGGTGTCCAGGATCCCGAAGAGCTTGCTGAGCGATGCCGCTGACGATTGCACCGTGTTGTACAGCTGACTGAGCTGCTGGACCGGTTCGAAGAGTTGTGCAAGCAGCAGCACGACTGCAATCACGGTGCCGATGCTGACGTCACCGCGGTTGACGAGCCACCCTCCGATGCCGATTGCCAAGGCGGAGGCGATAATGCCTGCTGCCTCGACGAGTCCGAAGAACCAGGTTGACACCCGCAGGCTGTGGATGTGCGACTGGTACAAGCCGCGGTTCGACGTTTCGAAGCGTCGGACCTGCTCCGGCTCCCTGGCGTATGCCTGGATGACACGGACACCGGCGATGCCCTCTTGCAGGGTCGACAAGTTCTGACCGACCTGTTCACGTACATCGAGATACGCGGCATTCGAGTCGCGCTGGAACTTGCGCGCAGCGATGACCAGGACGGGAAAGACGAGGAGCGCGACGATGGTCAACTGCCAGCTCAACACCAGGAGCAAGATGAAGGAGAACGTCACGAGGAGCCCGGCACCGACAAACTGCAGGAGGCCCCACTGCACCAGCTCGGCCATCGACTCGATGTCTGCGGTCATTCGGGCAACGAGCACGCCGGATTTGTTGCGATCGAAAAAGGCCAACGACTGTTTCTGCATGTGTCCGAACACGCGCACGCGCAGCAGTCTGAGGAATCCTTCGCCAGCTCGGTTGATGAACACGTACTGCTGGCGCGATGCAAGATACGCGGCTGCGACGACGCAGATGTACATGATGACGGCATTGCGAACAACGCCGCGGTCGAGCTGTCGAATACCACTGTCGATGCCGTACTTGACGATCACCGGACCGAGCAGCAGCCCGAGCGTGGTGATCGAGGAGAATCCGATCGCCGCCATCACGGTCCGTTTGAACGGAGCGGCCATTCGAGCTGCGCGACGAATGACTTGCCGAGCCTCGTCAGTGTCCAGACGATCGTCTTCGTCGATTGCGTTCATCGCCCACATCAGTCCGCGCCTCCGTCAGGTGAGCTGCCTGCAGGTACAGACGCATCGTCAGGCCGATCCATAGCGGCGAGCACGTCGCGGTAGCGCTGGTCGGTGGCGAGTAGCTCGTCATGGGTGCCAATCGCTGCGACGCGGCCCCCGTCGAGTAGCGCGACCCGATCTGCCAGGGCAATCGTGCCCGGTCGATGCGCAATGACGATGGTCGTGCGGCCATCCATCACCGTCGACATCGCGGATCGAATCTCGTGCTCTTTTGACGGGTCGACAGCAGAGGTTGCGTCGTCGAGCACCAACACTCGCGGGTCGGCCAAGATGGCCCGGGCGATGGCAATGCGCTGGCGCTGGCCGCCGGACAGCGAGTAACCGCGCTCACCCAACCGGGTGTCGTATGCGTCAGGCAGCCCCATGATGAAATCGTGTGCTCCAGCCAACCGAGCCGCGCTCTCGACCGTTGCCTGGTCGGTATCGGGGTGGGCGAACGCAATGTTGGCGCTCACCGAATCATGGAACAGCAGTGTGTCTTCGAAGACAATGCCGACGGCTTGACGTAGCTCGTGCAACGTGAGGTCGCGGATATCGACGCCATCGATCTGGATCGACCCGGCGTCGACGTCGTAGAACCGGATGAGTAGACGGGCGACCGTTGACTTGCCGGATCCAGTGCCTCCCACCAAAGCAATCGATTGTCCTGCCTCCAGCTCCAGCTCGAAGCCGGTGAGCACGGGGAGTTCCGGTGCATATCCGAAGTCAAGATTGCCGAAGCTGACAGCACCAAGGCCCGTGCCGGTTGGAAGCGTCGTTGGATCGGTGGCGTCGCTCACGGTGGGCACGGTGTCGAGCACCTCGTTGACCCGTTCGATCGCTGCAGCGGCGCGTTGGCCCCAGGCAATGGCCATGCCCAGCATGCGTAAGGGCGCCACGAGGAGCGCGACGTAGAAGTTGAACTGCACGAGTTGACCAAGCGTGAGGTCACCCTCGATGACCTGAATGCCACCCACGCCGAGCACGGCGATGAGGCCGATCTGCGGCAGGAGCTCGATTGCCGGCAGAAACTTCGCCCGAATGCGCGCTGCCTCAATCGACACCCGACGGATGTCGTCTGCTTCCTTGCTCAGCTTGTCCGCCTGCACCTGCTCCGCACCGAAGCCCTTGACGACGCGAATGCCGCCGATTGACTCCTCGACGACAGTGGCCAGCTCGGCCTGCTCGGCTTGCACGGCCTGTACAGCAGGGTGGATGGAGTGGGAGAAACGTCGGCCGGCCCAGTTGACAAACGGCAGCGGGGCAAGGGCCACCAGAGCGAGGAATGGGTTGGTGATGACCAGGATCACGGTGACCACCAGGATCATCGCCAGGTTCGACGCGGTGATTGGAATCATCACAACGAACTGCTGAATTTGCTGCAGGTCGCTCGACGAGCGGCTCATCAGCTGGCCGGTCTGGGCTCGGTCGTGATATCCGACGTGGAGCGACATGATGTGGCCGAACAGCCGCTCGCGTAACTTCGTCTCGGTCCAGCGCGCCTCGCGAAACGCGTAGAACCGTCGGAAGGCGGTGAAGAACCCGACGATGACTCCTGCGCAGGCGATGAATCCGGCCCACATCCAGACGTTGTCGTCGCCTTCGATGCCCCGGTCGATGCCGAGTCCGACGAGTCGCGGCACGGCGACCTTGCCTGCCATCCACGCCAATCCGATGACGGTGCCGATGATCAGGTTGCGTCGCTGCTCTGACAACGTGGCTGTCAGCAGCCCCCAACGACCCTTGGCGCGAATTCTGGGTTCAGCATCCGCCATCGTTCAGTGCGCCGCTCAGCTCAAGAGCTCAGTGACGCGGCCCTTTGGTCGGCCGATGATGGCCACCTGCTTGGTGACGACAACGGGGCGCTGGAGCAGCTGCTTGTGTTTGACGAGAATGTCCACGATCTGGTCGTCGGTGGCCACATCGTCGTCGGTCAGCTCGAGCTTCTTGAACTTGCTGTCGCGTCGGACCAGGTCGGTGGCTGGGTCTTCGAGTTTGGCGATGATGCCACGAATCTCGTCAGCGTCCGGCGGGTTCTTGATGTAGTTGACCGTCTCGAAGTCGACGCCGAGTTCTTCTGCAATGCGCACGGCATTGACTGAAGAGTTTCAATGCTGGTTGTGATAGATCCGAACATCAGCCATATGGATCAGAATAGAACCCGGGCGGCGCCGCAGCCCCATCGGTTGTTCTGTAGAGATGGCGACCTCAGGGTGGCCGTCAGTCGAGCGTGACTTCGTTGATCGCACCGGTGGTCACGTCGTAGACGAAACCGCGCATGTACGTGGCGTCGACAAACGGCGTGACCAGCAGTCGCTGCATTGACTGGCGGACGTCTGCGTAGGGGTCAACGAAGGATTCGACAGACCACCGTGGCTTGATACCGAGCTCGGCTTCGAGCTGATTCTTGAAGCCATCGTCGGTGACCTTCTCCAGGCCGCAGTCGGTGTGGTGCACCAGGACAATTTCACGGGTGCCGAGTGCGCGCTGACTGAGACACAGCGAGCGGATCACGTCGTCGGACACGATCCCGCCAGCATTGCGGATGATGTGCGCCTCGCCGTTTTCCAGCCCGAGCAACTTGAACGTGTCCATCCGGGAATCCATGCAGGCCACAACCGCCATCTGGCGCATCGGTGCGACCTGCAGATCGTGGTCCGAGAAGTTCGCAGCGAACTCAGAGTTCAGTTCGACAAGTTCGTCGGTGGTGGGTGTGAAGTCACTCATCGCGCTGACCGTACTGCGCAACGCCGTGACCTGCTCAACACTGTGACAGCACGTCTCTATGGTCGCGATCACCGACTCCCTCCTGGCATTTCATCCATCGCGTTCGTCCCGCGGTGCGGCACGCACCAACGAGCGCATTCAGGAGGTCTCATGTTTCCATCAATGTCGTTCAGCAATCTGCCGCGTGCTCACATCGATCCGATCGAGGCACCGCTGGTCGCTCTCCGACTCATCTTGATGATGGTTGACCCCGAGGCATCGGCCGAAACGCTGGTGCTGACCCTCGACCACCGGCGATGCGGTGTGAGCATCACTCACGTGTCGGGGACCGACGACCCCGATGCCGTGCTCGGCGTCATCGACGCACTTGCAGAGTCGGCACGGTCATCGCTCGGTGTCGCCGGTCTTGTCGTTGCCTCGATTCGACCGAACGTCGACCTCGAGATCAGCGACCTGGCCCGATGGCACGAAGCCGACCGATCATGCTGGGAGTCCGACATTGAGCTCGTCGAGTGGTTTGTGGTCGGCACGTCGGTCTCATGCCCACGTGAGTTCTGTGGCGTTCCGGCGCGATGGCCGCGCTGATCAGTCGTGCGTCGTTGGGGTGGGCTCCGCCTTGTGGGCGCGCCGTTGCGCCGGCGACAGCCGAAGTCCGGCACTGCGCAATCGACGAAGGAGTTCTCGACTCTCAACCGGCGTGGCGCCCGTGCTGATCATCTGGGCCCGATACGACTCCGGGATGTCGTAGTGGTCGCCGTGGAAGCCGCGGCGCGGGATGCCAACCAGATCGGCGAAGTCGTGCAGCTCGTCGTACGACACGTCGCTCACCAGGTGACACCATTTTTCGCCACGATGCCACCATCGAGCCTCGTCAATCAGGATCGTCACGGGGTGAAGCCTGCCAGACTGCACGGGTGAACTCACCCTCTTCTTCTCGCGACAACACCCCCGTCGGCCACGAGGCTCCTCCCGGTGTGGCTGAAGTTGCGTGGACCACCCATGTCAGCCTCGACACCGATCTCCTGGAACGGCTCGTCCTTCGACACCGCGAGCGCCAACGCCGGTATCACCGCATCGAACACGTCGAGGCCGTGCTCGGCCACATCGATGAGCTTGCGACCCATGAGTCGATCGACGACCTCAGCGTGGTCGTGGCTGCTGCGCTCTACCACGACGCGATCTACGAGTCGCAGCATCCGGCAAACGAACGAGCAAGCGCTCGCCTGGCGCGGCGTGACCTTATGGCGCTCGGGTGGGACACCTCACGAGCGACTCTGGTTGGCACCATGATCGAGGGAACCAAAACACATGTCGACCCGCCAGATACCGGCACCGCCGTGTTGTTCGATGCCGACCTCGCCATCCTCGGCGCCGACGATGTCGGATACCAAAGGTACGCCTCGAAAATACGCGACGAATACGGCCACCTCGACAACGCTGAGTGGACCGCTGGCCGGACCTCGGTGCTCACAGCGTTTCTCGAACGGCAAACGATCTATGCCACTGCAACCGGACGAGCGCAGTGGGAAGAGGCAGCGCGCGTCAACATCACCGCTGAGCTGGCCGAGTTGACGGTTTGAGCTCCGTTGCCGGCCTGCGACCATCCACGTCCGGAGTCGGCGTCTGAGTGGATCCCTGTGCCGGTTCAGGGTCGCCTGCCTCAATCTCAGCTTGGGCCGACCGTTCGACCGTGGCATAGATCAGGATCGCAGCGGTCGCGATTGCGCCCATCAAGGCCATCGCCTGGCGACGGCCAACCGCCTCGGCAAGCAAACCGAGCGGAAGCGCGGCAATGCCGAACCCGGCGAAGCTCAACTGCAGCAATGACTGCACGCGACCCTGATGCGACGGTTCGGTCAGGTTCAGTGAGATGGCATTTGACAGAGATTGGTATCCGGTCGTGCCGCCACCGATGATGATGACAACGAACACCGCAACCCAGTAGGTCGGCGACAGCGCAAGCGCAACGACGCCCGCACCGAAGATCGTGCCGGTGATTGCCATCACCCTCCACCGTCCTGGCTGATCGGCACGACCAGCGAGCCACAGCCCGACCGCCACAGCACCGATCGATGCCGCCGAACTGATCAGGCCAACCCAACCGTCGTTGTCGAGGTCGAAGGTGTCTTTGACCAATGCCGGAATGAACACGACATAGTTGAAGCCAAACATGATGACAACAAACGAGCTGACGAGCAGTCGACGCAAGTGTGGCCGCGACCGGACGTAGCGCACCCCGTCGATGATCTCAGCCAGCGGCCGCGCCGGGGGGAGGTCGGCGGCAGGCGCAACCCGGGGCAGACGCAGCACAGCGAGGAACGACACGAACGAAAACGCACCGGCAACGAGGTAGGCGCCGCCGATGCCAAAGAATGCGATACCGGCCAAGGCGCCGGCCAACGACGGAGCGACGACACGAGTGCCGTTCATGCTCAAGAGCGACAGGGTGATGGCGTTGCCGAGTTGTTCTCGGCCGACCAACTCGGTGGTGAACGCGACTCGCGCCGGCCCATAGAAGCCGAACGCAGTGCCTTGCACGAGTCCTGCTGCAGCAAGCATCCAGAACTGTTCATTTCCAGAGACAACAGCCACGCCCATCGCGGTGGCGCCTGCGGTGAGCGCGACCTGGCTCCACAGCATCACTGTCCGTTTTGGCAACCGGTCTGCTGCGACACCACCGAGTGGGGTCGCAATCAACATCGTCCCGCCGAACACGAGGTAGACGAGCCCAATGGCGCCGTCGCGCTCGGTGAGTTCCCAGGCGAGAATGCCTCGCAGCAGGAACTGCATCTGCACGGCCATGAACGAGAACGTTCCGGCCCACCACAGACGTCGATAGTCGGGCAGCGACAAGGAGACAAAAGACTCCTTCAAACCCGTTCGACCCCCAGCCATCGTCCCATGGTGCCTGATTCAGGCGCGTACGAGTTCAGCGCACCGGTGTGCCATGTGTCAGAGCGCGATCCAGTCGTCGCCGACTCAGGCGCAGCGCCGTCAGCGACGACGTGGTTTCGTGCGCACCGGGATGGGGATCGGCGTCTTGTCGTTGTCACGTTCACCAGAAATCACGGCGCCCGCGGCAGCAGCCACTGCAGCGACGGTGACAATGATGGTGATCAACACGGCTACCACCGTACCCCATTGGCTCCGCAATGTGATTCACTGATCCCATGACCGATCTGGAAACGATGCCGGTGCAGGACACGGACCTGCTCACCGATGAGGCCACTGAAACCGAGGAACCGACCGCAGCGCACATCGTCAAGGTGAAGCGGGGTGAGAATGCTCAGGCCGTGGTGCTCGAGGCCCGGATCATGGGAACGCCGGTCGAAGCACTGTGTGGTTTTACCTGGGTGCCGTCGCGTGACCCGAAGCAGCTCCCCTTGTGCGAGGAATGCAAGGCGATGTACGGGCTCTACAAGGACTTCAACGACGGCTTGAGCGACACACCCAGTGACTGAACCGACGAGCACCGCTGGCTTGCGGATCCGTCAAGCGGTGCGGGCCCTGCTCCTCACTCCGGCCAGCGAAGTCTTGCTCGTTCGCTTCGAGTTTCCGACCCGCCACGTGTGGGCGTTGCCAGGGGGCGGGCTCGACCCTGGCGAGGATCATCTCACTGCCCTGCACCGGGAACTGGCTGAGGAGACCGGGCTCGTGGGCGCCGACGTCGGTCCACACATCTGGACGCGCGAGCACGTGATTCCGTTTCTCGATGGAACGTACGACGGCCAGCGGGACCAGATTCATCTCGTTCGCACCAACCGTTTCGATGCCGTTCCCGCCATCGGGTGGGAGCAGATGCGGGCCGAACGCGTCCACGAGATGCGCTGGTGGGACGTCAATGAGATTTCGTCGCACGCCGAGCGTGTCGCAACCGGCGAGGTGGGCGCGGTCGGTTTTGCGCCAGGTTCTTTCGCGCCCATGTTGCGACAGTTGATCGACGGCGGCATTCCGACCGAGCCGCTGCTGACCGGGGTCTGAGTCAGGCCGAGCCAGTCGCCGCCGTACCTGCGGAACCTGCCGAACCTGCCGAACCTGCGGAAATGGAAGAGTGATGGCTCGTTCGGATGATGCAGGTTTGTTGGGCAACAGCGAGGAGGTCGCCCGTTTCGGACCACATCCGGACTGAGCCGTGCCCGATCGAATGTTGGAATGACTCGGGGATGATTTCGAGCAGTGCCCATTCGGTCTCGAAATCAGTCTGGACGATGCGGAGGGTGTTGTCGATGCTCGTGCCACCGAGTGGCTGGCCCAGTGCGATGCAGAGGCCGAGCGGCACGATGTCTCCGATGAAGGCCAGGCTCGCGGCAGTTCGCAGCGGCTGCCCACGCACTCGACTCCAGACCGCAAGCGGGCACGGCTGGGGTCGCTGATCCTCGCCGAACGCAAATGTGCCGACAGCGACCCGCCTGTCGAGCAAATCAAAGAAGCTGTTCGGCCGGTTCGGAACCGCGTCAAACGGTTCAGCCAACGGGCCACAGTCTTCTGGCGGCGGGACCGACGGCATCGTAAGAAACGTCTCTCGCTTCCCTTCGGGCCGACTGGTGTGGGCACACAGCGAAGACAGCATGAGTTCGCCGTCGACGGATGCATTCACGTGCACCTGCGACGTCGCGCGACCAGCCACCGGTGTGGCCACATCAACGTCGACCACCGTGCCCGGCGCGGTATTGGTCAGGAACTGGGTTGTGATCCACATCAACGGTCGCTCAGTGACGCGCTCGGCAGCCTCGATTGATGCAGCAATGCCGGAACCGCCATAGAGGAAGTCAAAGGGCGTCGACAGTTCGGGTGTCACCGGAAGTTGGAAGTGTGTGGAGCGGTTGCCGTCGGCGAGCCGCAAGAGGTCGAAATGTTCGGTCACGTCGCAGACCGTCGCAGACCGTGTGTCCAGTCGACAAGTCGCACCGCAGTGCGATGCGAGCACTGTGCCAGTGTGTGACCGTGAAGATCGCCGACTGCACCACGTTCGTCATCGGGAACCCGCCGCCTCACCACGGCGGCCGCTACTTCATTGTTGTCAAGCTCACGACGGATACCGGCGTGGTCGGATACGGCGAGATCTATGTCGCGACCGTCGGGCCCCACATCGTTGCGGCAATGGTCACCGACATCGCCGACCGATTGGTCATCGATGCCGACCCGCATCGCATTGAACTGCTGTGGCGGCGGATGTACTCGAGTGGTTACGCGCTACGACCCGACCCGACGCTGGTCGGCATCATGAGCGGCATCGAGATGGCCTGTTGGGACATCGTCGGCAAGGATGCTGGCCGCCCGATCAGCGATCTGCTGGGTGGGCGCGTCCACGATCGGCTCCGCACGTACACCTACCTCTACCCGACGCTCGATCGACCAGATGTGTACGCAGACCCGGCCCAAGCTGCGGACCAGGCCTTGTTCGAAGTCGGGCGCGGGTTCAACGCGGTCAAGTTCGACCCGGCCGGCCCCTACACCGCCTTCGACGGCCACATGCCGAGTCTCGATGACATCGCTCGCTCAGTGGCCTTGACCGGAGCCGTCCGCGAGGCGGTTGGCGATCGAGCCGACCTCCTCTTCGGAACCCACGGCCAGTTCACCGCTGCCGGAGCCATCCGGTTGGCACAGCAGCTCGAACCCTTCGACCCCCTCTGGTTCGAGGAGCCGACGCAACCCGACCTGCCCGAAGAGATGGCACGGGTCGCACGGCAAACGACAATCCCGATTGCGACGGGCGAGCGACTCACGACGATTTCTGAGTTCGCAGCACTTGCTCAGCATCAGGCGGCAGCGATTTGGCAGCCCAATCTCGGGCGTTGCGGCGGCATCTTGGCCGCGAAGAAGATCGCAGCGATCGGCGAAGCCGCAGGCTGCCAGATCGCCCCGCACCTGTACTCGGGTCCGATTCTCGGTGCGGCGAACATCCAGCTCGGCGCAACGTTGCCGAACCTGTTGATCGTCGAGGCGATTCAAGACTGGTCCGGCTTCCACGCCGAATTGCTCACCACGCCGCTCGATTGGGAGGACGGCTACGTACGGCCGTCACGAGAACCGGGACTCGGCACCGAGCTGAACGAGGCTGTGGCCCTTGCTCACCCGTACGTGCCCGATCCCGATGACAGCACCGACTTGCATCTCGGTATGCACCCTTCACCGATTCGCTGAGCGATCAGCTCACCGGGTCAGGGCCCGCGATCAGGACGTCGGCGGGATCAGCGTCTGACCCAGCGTGTGGACGATGCCGGTATCGGCCAATTCTGCAGCGGGATCATCAACGACCTCGGCATCACCAATCATGATCGTCGATCCTGAGACGACGATGTCATGTACGACGACGCCGTCATCGAAAGTGATCTCTTCCCCATTGACGAGATTCTCTCTCTGCAGCACCACGCCGGTCTTCACGTGAGCATTCACGAAGGCCTCGGCAGCGGCCTGGTCGGTGAGGTCCGGTGGGTTGACCAACTGCTGGATGGCATCGTTATCTGGCGCCATGATTGTGAAGGGGCCCGGGCCGCTGAGCTTGCCGCCCAGTTGAGCCACGATAATTGCATCGTTGAACTCCGAGAGGTCCGCGCGATTCTCAATGATCTCCAGCACGGTTGCGCGCTGGTCCGGAGGATCAGTGACCGGAGGATCAGTGACCGGAGGGTCAGTGACCGGAGGATCAGTGACCGGAGGAGCTGTCGTCGGTGGAAGCGTCGTTGGGGCAACGGTCGTCGTGGTGGTTTCGGGCGTGGTCGTGGTGGTTTCGGGCGTGGTCGTGGTGGTTTCGGGCGTGGTCGTGGTGGTGGGTTCGACGTTCATGTCACCACTCAAGATTGGACAGGTCGCGGAGTCGCCCGGCACGAACTTGACGCCGCTGAAGCTGTACACGACGTTGCGCGGTTCAGTCACCGGCTCCGTCGAGATATTGACGAAGATGGTGATGTTCGACTTCACATCGCCGCGGTTGAGCACGCACTCGTAACTGGTCGCCGTCAGCGTGGCATTTGCCGGCAACACCTCGGTGATGGTGATTGTTGACGACCAGGTGGTCTCGGGGGTCGGGGTGGCGACTGGCGCCCAGGCAAACTTGAGTTTGCCCGATGCATCGGTGGAACCCACGGCGGGCTCTGGTGCCTGTGCGCCGGGCGGGAGGATCCATCCGTAGTCCGCCGGCCGAGCGACCGGTCCGATGACGGTGGCGGTCAGCGTGGCTGGAACGCCCTCTTCGGTACGCGTCATCCGGGTGATTTCGAGTTGGACAGAATCTTCAACGTCGGTGCTGACGACCGAATCGTTATCGTCGCTTCCGCCGAACAGAGCGAACAGCAAGAGGCCGAGCAAGACGACCAGCACTGCGGCGCCAGCGGCGATCCCGCCCGGACCGCGGTACCACGGTTGGTCCTCCTTCGGGACCGGTCCACCGGGTGCCGGATTGAATGGCGCACCTGCCGCCGTGATGGGCTGCACGATGGTCGGATCGGTCGGGTTCCCCCCAAGAGGGGGCAAGTCGCCAGGATTGCCGGCGGGAGAACCAGGAACGTCAGTCATCTCACTGTTTGTAGCAGGTTTGCAACGTTCAGCGGTCGATACCGGAACATTCTTGAGTCAATCCAGAACGACTCGGGTCAACGGAAATCGCGGCTTGCAATGGTGCCCGACATCGGCAGCGGATCGAGGCGCTCGGCGACGATGTTGATCACGCCTTCGGAACGTTCGAGACGACCTCGGATGACCATTGCCGACGCTTCGCGCGCGACGTTCCGGAAGCGCTGCCAGCAGCCCTTCGACACCACAACATTGATCAGCCCGGTCTCGTCTTCGAGGTTGAGGAACGTGACACCTTGCGCAGTCTGTGGCCGCTGACGATGGGTGACCACGCCGGCAACATGCACCATCGAGCCGGGTTCGGGATCCCACAATTGCGCCGAGGTGAGCACTCCGATCGCGTCGAGTTCCTTGCGGACGAACTGAGTCGGGTGCCCATCGGGCGACACGCCGGTGGCCCAAAGATCGGCCACTGCTTCTTCGACCGGCGTCATCCCTGGCAGACGTGGTGCCGCGTCACCGGTGATGATGCCCGCAAGTCGTCCCGGGCGCGACTGCACGGTGGCTCCCACGGTCCACATCGCTTCGCGTCGGTCGAGCCCGAAGCATTCGGTGAACACCCCAGCGGTGGACATCGCTTCGAGCTGTGGAAGCTGCAGCGCAGGGACGCGGCGCACCAGGTCCTCGGTATCGCCAAACTGGCCACGCTGCTTGCGCTCGGACTCGATCTTGTCGGCCAGGTCGGCACCAATACCGCGTATCGATCCCAGCCCGAGACGAACGGCGACTCCGCCGACTGATGCTCCTGGCCCATCTTCCTCACACGGCTCCAAAGTGGCGCCGGCCAACGATGCATTGAGGTCGGGGGTGCGCACGACGACCCCGTGCCGACGAGCATCACGTACCAAGGTGTGCGGCGACCAGAACCCCATCGGTTGCGCATTGAGCAGTGCTGCGCAGAAAGCCGCCGGCTCGTGATATTTGATCCACGACGACGAATACACCAGGTACGCAAAGCTCACCGAATGCGACTCGGGAAACCCATAGTTCGCGAACGCCTTCATCTTGAGATACAGCTCGTCAGCGATGTCACCGGTGATGCCATTGCCCTCCATGCCGACATACAGCCGTTCCTTCAGCTGCTCCATCCGACGAGCTGACCGTTTCGAACCCATTGCCTGACGCAACTCGTCGGACTCGGCTGGCGTGAATCCGGCGACGTCGATCGCCATCTGCATCAACTGCTCCTGGAACAGAGGGATGCCCAAGGTCTTGCCGAGTGAGTTCTCGAGCAACGGATGGAGGTACGTGACCTGCTCCTTACCGTTCCGTCGCCGGATGTACGGATGCACGGACCCACCCTGAATCGGCCCCGGGCGGATGAGCGCCACTTCTACCACCAGGTCGTAGAACCGGCGCGGCTTGAGTCGCGGCAGCGTGGCCATCTGCGCCCGCGATTCGATCTGGAACACGCCGACGGTGTCTGCTCGACACAACATGGCGTACACGTCGTCATCTTGCGGGAGCGTGGCGAGGTCAATCTCGTAGCCACGATGCTCGCGAACGAGGTCGATGGCGGAGTGCAACGCCGAGAGCATTCCGAGTCCGAGCAAGTCGAACTTGACCAGACCGGTGGCTGCGCAATCGTCCTTGTCCCACTGCAGCACCGATCGCTTGTCCATCCGTCCCCACTCGACAGGACACACTTCGATCACCGGTCGGTCACAGATGACCATCCCGCCCGAGTGGATGCCGAGGTGGCGTGGAGCGTCTTCGACTTCGAGCGCGAGGTCGAGCACCGACTGCGGAATGGAACAATCGTCCTGTTCCATCGTCACGCGGACGCCGCCCCAGCCGTCGACCTGTTTTGCCCAAGCATCCTGTTGTCCCGGCTCGTACCCGAGCGCCTTGGCCATGTCACGAACTGCCGAGCGCGCCCGGTACGTGATGACGTTGGCGACCTGTGCGGTGTGATGCCGGCCATACCGCTCGTAGACGTACTGGATGACCTCTTCGCGACGATCACTTTCGATGTCGATGTCGATGTCGGGCGGGCCATCGCGCTCGGGCGACAGAAAACGTTCAAACAGCAGGCCGAGCGACACGGCATCGGCCGCGGTGACCCCGATGGCATAACAGACCGCTGAGTTGGCAGCGCTCCCCCGGCCCTGGCACAAGATGTTGGATCGGCGACAGAACTCGACCAGGTCCCACACGACCAGAAAATACCCGGCGAAGTTGAGTTGATCGATCAGCGCGAGTTCGCGGTCGATCGTCTGCCATGCTCGAGCCCGCAAGGACAGGTCCTCGACCATCCTTCCGTTTGTCACAGAGGCGGGCGTGGGCCGCTCGCCGTAGCGCCCACGGCCGCCTCGCTCGACGATGCCGCGCAAGTGCTCCATCTCGGTCATTGGCCGGCCACTTGGGTCAGGCGGGCACGGGAACGGCGGCAGATTCGGTGCAACGAGCGCCAAGTCGAACGCAGCGGAGCGCCCGATCTCAGCAGCACGCTCCACTACGCCGGGGTACCTCGCGAAACGTTGCAACTGTTCGGCCCCGGATCGCAGGTGGGCTCCTGATGCTCCAGGCAGCCACGCATCGAGATCGGCCAGGCTGCGACGTGCCCTGACTGCAGCAAGCGCCGCGGCCAACTTGCGTTGTGGCGGTGTGGCGTAATGCACGTTGTTGGTGGCCACACATCCCAGACGTTCCTGTGTGGCCAGTTCGAACAGCGCGTCGTTGCGTGCCGAATCAAGCGGGTCGCCGTGATCCCACAACTCGACAAGAACCCGGTCGCGTCCGAAGGCTTCGATGAGGCATTGGAGCTCGCGTCGCGCTGCAGCCACCCCATCGGTGGCCAACGCTGCCGGAACTGCCCCTTTCCGGCAGCCGGTGAGCACCCAGGCGTGTCCGCTCAGGGCGTCGGCGAGATCACCGAACGCGAATTGGGGCGCGCCCTTCTCGCCGGCAAGGTGCCCGATACTCAACGCTCGCGAGAGCCGGCCGTATCCGTCGACGCCATCGGCAAGCACGAGTAGATGCGTCCCTGCTGGGTCGGGAGCGTGCGAATCGGGCACGAGTCCGGTGGCGATCTGTTGCTGGGTGTCGGCTTCAGATCTACGCACCCTGCTCGCCACTCCGCTCGTGAGCGTGATCTCGCTGCCGAACACGGTTGGCAACCCCACGACTTTGGCGGCCTCGGCGAACCTGACGACGCCATAGAAGCCGTTGTGATCGGTGACGGCCAACGCTTCGAGGCCGAGGCGCGCTGCTTCGGTGGCCAGCTCTTCGGGGTGCGATGCGCCATCGAGGAACGAGAAGTTCGAGTGACAGTGCAGCTCGGCATACGGCACCGCAGCGGCTCGTGTTCGAGCTGTCAGGTCAGCTGGCGCTTCGAAGGGCTGACGCCGACGGCTCCATGCCGGCCCATCGCCACCCGCATTCCACGACGGGCTGCCGGGGGCCCGTCCATCACGATTCGACTTGGCCTGCGGAGCCGAGCGCGGCGGCTGATCAGACAGTGTGGCTTCAAGTTCGCTCCAGGACCAGGACGGGTGATTGAACCCCATCCACACAAGTATCGAACAAACGTTCTATTCGTGCAAATCGAGTCCACGTCGTTGGAGAAAGCGCAAGATGCCTTCCAAGCCGGGGTCGGCTTGCTCGACAGCAGCCTCCCAGTCGTACCAGCCAATCTCCTGGCTCTCGCCCTCCGGCGGATCAGGGTCGGCGTCGCCCCCATCGAGCAAGTACCGCACGTCGAGATGCGTATGCCCTCGGCCACCGGGGTGCACATCGACGTGCAACAGCTCTGGAACCCCCTCGTCATCGAGCGGCCCGACAAAGTGCACCTCGAGCCCCGTCTCCTCGCGAGCCTCACGCAATGCGGCTGCCCACGGCGACTCACCTGGGTCGATGTGCCCTCCCGGCTGCAACCAGAAACCGAGCCGCTTGTGCTTCAACAGCACCACACCGCGCGGCCCCACCACCAAGGCCGAACCGGTGACGTGGATCGAGTTCGATTCCTGCGCAAACGGTTCGTCGAGTTGATCAAACGCCTCGACGAAGGCGCGCAGTGACTGACGTTCGCGGTCGTCGACAGGTTGCTTGGCGATGACATCTCGACGGAGTCGAGCAATGACTGCAGCGTGGCGCACCGTTCCATCTTTCGCCACCCACATCGTCATTCCAAATCACATCGATGCCGTCCGCTCCTCATTTCTTCTTGAGTTCCAGAAACTCCTGACCGATACCACTGAAAGCGAACAAATGACCACTGACCCAGCCGAGCCAATCACTCGGCTGTGGCCCCAGACGGCGGAAGAACTCAACATGGACCTTGAAACAAATCTTGCACCACGCATCCTGATCGCAGTCTCAGACACCGATCTGCGACGCATCGCCGTGGCCGGTCTCCGTGCCAGCGGTTTCTGCGTGAGTGCCCCGACCCATGCAGAGGCAGCCATCATGCTTGCCCAGTCGTTCTCTCCTGACATCTTGCTCGTCGATGCACGACTGATGTCGCCTGAAGGTCGCCCACTCTTCGAGATGCTTCGCCACTCGTCCGAGCAGTACATGCTGTGCGTCGCCGGCCATGGCGAACACCGAGTCCGCGCCGCCGTACTGCACGCTGGCGCCGACGATGCCATCTCGACTCCACTGCACGTCGATGAACTCGCTGCGCGCTGCCATGCCATGCTCCGCCGCCCGCGTCAGCTCCAACAGCGCATCGAGACGACACCCGTCTCGTCACTCGTGCTCGGCCCGCTCACCATTGACCTTGGCCGACGCGAAGCCCGCGTCGACGACGAAGAAGTACAGACCACTCGCATCGAGTTCTCCTTGCTTGAACAGCTCTGCCGTCGACCCACTGAGGTGTGCACTCGCGAAGAGCTGCTCGACTCCGTCTGGGGCCCTCGATGGGTCGGTGACAGTCATGTCGTCGACGTGCATCTGTCGAACCTGCGTCGCAAGCTCGACAAGGCAGCTCCGGGCACGAAGGTGATCCATACCGTTCGCGGTGTGGGCTTCCGTCTCGCCAACGACGTCACCGACGCCATCGAAATCCCCGCCGTCATCGAAATCCCCGACACCGTCGGCGTTGCCTGACGCGTCACCTCCGACGCCACCAAGATCCCACGGGCCCACCAACACGGTCACCGTCACGATCCGAGTCAGTCGTAGAGGGCAGCGACCCACCACCGGCGATGCTCGGCGACGACGAGGTAGCCGCGCTGGTCCCCTGCAGGGTCTTCAGTGATCACCTGGAACCGAGCAAGACGCCGGTGACCTTCCGGCTCCCACCACCGCTCGTCAATCGGCCACGGCCCCGCCCAGGCCGCGATATCACGAGTCCGACCCGGCCGCCACCCTGATGCTTCGTCACCGGACATCAGCCGGAACTGAGCCGGTGGCGCCGACACCACGCCTCGACCGCTCACCTGCACGGGCTGCCCGACGTCGTCAAGCACCTCGGCCGGGTGAGGATCAGCGAAAACCGTCGACGGCGACGGGGCTGGCAATGCCCCGGGCCACGGACCGCTGGGACCACTCCCCGTGCCAGCACTCGACACTGCCCGCGCCCGCCCGTCGAGATCGACGTTCGAGGCCGGAACCCATCGATATCGATCAGCCGGCAACCGACCTCCGTTCCAGACCGGCACGGTGACCGCATCGTCGGATGTCATGCTGGTCAGCCGGGCAATGGTCCGCGCCGCTTGACGGTCGGCTTCGGACTGCCCACCCCACAGCCCCAACTGGCTCCCGACGTCGGCACGCACTTCATCAGGCGTCAACCGGATCAGCGCGATGCCGCCGGTGATCTCGTGCTCGCTCCCGCGCGGCAGATTGACCCAGGCATCGAGCTGCCAACGCACTCGCTCAACCATTGCTGGCGCGTTCAACCCCGCTGACCGGTACCACGACCGCTCAGATCGTTCACCGTGCTCGGTCTCGAGTTCGACGACCAGCCGAGTGCACACCCGCCCGGTCGCCGCCAAGGACTGCCCAAGCTCGTCAGCCAACTGCTTCGCGACAAACACCACTGCAGAAGCCTGCGCCACTGGATCGTCGAGGACCTGGTCGAGTCGGCGCTCCGGGGCCGGGTCAGTGGTGCTTGATGGACGAACATCAGCCCCCGCAGCCAAACGGTGCGCGTGCACCCCCGGGTGTCCGAACCGTCCGAGCACGTCAGCAGGATCGAGCGCCGCGAGGTCACCGAGGCGACGCAGGCCGAGACGAGTGAAGAGATCGATCATTTCCGGGTCGGATTCACCAAGTGTCTGCAACCACCCGATCGGAAGCGACGCGCAAAAGGCCGGCGACTGCTCTGGTTCGACGACCACCGGACTGTCTCGACGCACCGACAATCGAGCCGCCACGCTCGACGAGAATCGCCCGTCAGCCACACCGACACCGGCGAGCACCACCATCCCGACCTCAGCAACGACGTGCTGCAAGTGCTCGGCCACCGCAGCGTCGCCGCCGAAGTACTTCGATGGCCCTCGCGCCGCCAGGCTGACCCATCCGGGCTCGATCACATCGAGCCGCGGAGATACCTCGGCAACAGCACGGACCACCGGCTCGAATTCGCGCGCATCCCGAGCAGGATCGTGATCGACCAATTCGATCTCCGGACACCGACGCTGCGCCTGACGCCGGCGCTGCCCGATCACCACCCCTTCTGCTGCCGCTGCTGCGGTGCGGGCCACCACCCGGTTTGCCGACATCACCGCCGCCGGCAGATTTCCGTCGAAGCCCGCGGCAACGACTGGCCAGTCAGGAAGCCACACCGTGACCATGCGCATCACCATGGCACTAACTCGCAGTGGAGAGCTGATGGATCGACGGTGCACCCTCCGCCTCAACGCCAGCCATCTCAACGTTATCCGCCTCAGCGTGATGCAACTCGGGCACCGGGAACT
>Ga0233438_10001148_pt1 | contig 30023 bp, 32 predicted proteins | sample SI_123_September_FD_182720 | JGI IMG/M metagenome (GOLD analysis project Ga0233438, IMG submission 182720) | Seawater microbial communities from Saanich Inlet, British Columbia, Canada - SI_123_September2016_10_MG | ecosystem: Environmental > Aquatic > Marine > Inlet | place: Canada: British...
ATCAGTATTGTAGATAGGTTAAATTTTCTAAAAATTTTTTTATTTTCACTTTGTGTTGGAATTTAAAACTTACTTTAAATAATTGATTGTTAGTTAGTTGTTTGTTTCAATGACACACTTTGTTTTTATAAATAAAAGCAAATACTAAAAAAACTTGATAAATAGTTTGGTTTTTTAGATACTAACAAGTACTTTTGGTACTAGATAATGCTTGGAATTTCATTTGATAAAAGTTTAATCCCCCTTAATGAATTGGTTTTACCGTTTGTTTTAAGGGGGTTTTATTTATAAAAAAGCATGAAAAAAAAATGGTTTGTTGTGTATACTAGGCCCCAGCAGGAGCTTAAAGTTGCTAGTCAGCTCTCCGCTATGGGAATTACAAACTATTGCCCCACTATAACCCTTGTAAAACAATATTCCGATAGAAAGAAAAAAGTAACTAAACCCCTACTTTCTTCTTATGTAATGGTTGAGTTAGAAGAGAAAGAACGCAATAAAGTTTTTGCCTGTTCTGGAATTGTACGCTATTTGTTTTTTCTTGGAAAACCAGCCGTTGTTCCTGCTAACCAGATTAATCTGATGCAGGATCACTTAAACGGGGTCTATAACGATTTTAAAGTAACTACTTTATCTGTGGGAGATTCCCATACGATTACTGAAGGCCCTTTTTCAGGGGTTACAGGAAAAGTAGTTGAGACAAATAACATAAAAGTTAAATTAGAGCTCGCCTCTTTAGGGATGCAAATTACCCTTAAAAAACAGGCGGCTTAAAAGCTTAACTTTTTTAAATTTTAATAAGTAATATACCTTTGTCCAATTGGGACAGATGCGGCGGAGCCGTCCAAAAAACCAAAGATTCTAAATTATGCTAGGTGAACTAATCACTTCTAAAACTCGCCTTCGACTACTAATTAAATTTTTTATTTCTCAAGCTAATAGGGGGTATTTAAATGGACTTGCCACAGAGATGGGAGAGTCCACCAACGCTATTCGTAAAGAGCTTAATCACCTGCAAGGAGCCGGTTACTTAGAAAAAGTAAAAGTCGATAACAAAGTAGAGTATAAGGCCAATATCAAACACCCGCTTTTTGAAGTGATGCAAAAAGTGGTTTTTAAGCATCTTGGACTCGAGGATGTAGTTGAAACTGTACTGGAGCGCATGGGAGATGTGGATCAGATTATCTTGGTTGGAGACTATGCCAAAGGAAACGACTCCGGGCTTATTGAAGTGTTTTTAATAGGACAGGGGCTTAATATGGAATACATCGCTCAATTGGAGGATAAAATTGAAGATCTAATCGGGCGAAAAGTAAGTTTTTACCTAGCTTCAAAATTTTTAGCCGATCGCGAACATATTGTACTATTTAATTCAAAAGACAAATGATATACATAGAGAGTGAAGAGCGTCCTTGGGGCCGATTTTTTGTACTTCATGATGAGCCTACCTATAAGCTCAAGCGAATAGAGGTAGATCCAGGAGGAAGACTTTCCTATCAGTATCATCATAAACGCTCTGAAGCTTGGACCATTGTTGAAGGAGTTGGAGTAATTACTCTGGATGGCCAGGATAAAGAGTATACTAAAGGAGAAACAGTTCTTATCCCACAAGGAGTAAAACACCGAATTGAAAATAAAGGACAAGAAAAAGTAGCTTTTATAGAAGTTCAAACGGGCAGTTACTTTGGAGAAGATGATATTGTTAGAATTGAAGATGATTATAATAGAGCCTAGATGAGTAAACCAAAAGCGATTATAGTATCTGGTTATTTTAACCCGCTTCACAAAGGACATTTGGAGCTTTTTGAAAAAGCAAAAGCTGCTGGAGATCAGCTTTGGGTGATTGTAAACAGCGATTATCAAAGAGAGCTAAAGGGAAGTAAGGAGTTTATGTTAGAGGATGAGCGCCTTATTATCGTCAAAGCGATCGGAATAGTTGACAAAGCACTTATCTCAATAGATAAGGATAAAACACAGTGTGCAACACTTGGGGATTTAGCAGATCAATTCTCATCTGAGTACCAGCTTTTTTTTGCTAATGGTGGGGATCAAAATAATGATTCTATACCAGAGATTTCAGTTTGCAAAGAAAAAGGAATTGGTCTTTTAGAAGGGCTTGGAGATAAGATTCAGTCTTCTTCCTGGCTATTAAAAAAATAAAATGCAGATAAAAAACATTTGTTGTATTGGAGCAGGTTATGTAGGAGGGCCTACTATGGCAGTTATTGCCCTTAAGTGTCCTCATATAAATGTTACCGTTGTTGATGCTAATCCTGAAAAAATTAAAGCATGGAACGGACCCATAGAGGAATTACCTGTTTATGAGCCAGGCCTTGCTGAAGTGGTTAAAGAGGCTCGAGGCAGAAATCTTTTCTTTTCTGATGACATTTCTGGAAACATTGAAAAAGCGGAGATGATCTTTATGGCGGTCAATACCCCTACTAAAACCGAAGGAGAAGGAGCCGGTATGGCGGCAGATCTTCGCTATTTTGAAGCTTGTGCAAGAGATATTGCCAAATACTCCAATTCTAATAAAATAGTAATTGAAAAATCAACTCTACCAGTTCGTACTGCTGAAAAAATAAAAGAGATTTTAGGAGAAAATTCAACAGATATCCATTTTGAAATACTTTCCAATCCTGAGTTTTTAGCGGAAGGAACTGCCATTCAGGATCTTTTTAAATCGGACCGGGTTTTAATTGGAGGAGATCAGACCGAGTCAGGTCAAAAAGCAGTTGCGGCACTAGTGAATATATACGCTAATTGGATTCCAAAAGATAAAATATTGACCACAAATGTGTGGTCTTCAGAGCTCTCTAAATTGGCATCCAATGCCATGCTTGCACAGAGAATTTCATCTATTAACAGTCTTTCTGCACTTTGTGAAAAGACTGGAGCTAATATTGATGAGCTTTCTAAAGCCATTGGGATGGATCACCGAATTGGCCCTCACTTTTTAAAAGCCTCTGTTGGTTTTGGAGGGAGTTGTTTTCAAAAAGACATATTAAATCTTGTTTACCTCTGCAAATTTTACGGTTTAGATGAGGTTGCTGAATATTGGCACCAGGTAGTAAAAATAAATGATTACCAAAAAAATCGTTTTGCACAGAAAATAATCGATCACTTTGGTGGAGATTTAACCGGGAAAAGAGTTGTAATTTTAGGATGGGCTTTTAAAGCCAACACTAATGATACTAGAGAGTCGGCTGCTATTTATGTTGCTCAGAAGCTATTTATGGCAGGGGCAAACCTTTTAATATATGACCCCATGGTATCTAAAGAATCAATTTTCAGTGATATAAACCTATATTGGGGGAATTCTAAATTTCGAGTTGATGAAAGAATATTCCTGTTAGAAACTTTAAGTTTCAAGAATTTTGATGCAGTAGCTATTCTAACAGAATGGGATGAGTTCAAAAAAATTGATTTTAATAAATCAAAAGTTTTTGACGGGAGAAATATTATAAGTAATTCAGTAAATATTTATCAAATTGGGAAGTAAAAAATCTATTTTAATTACAGGTACAGCAGGTTTTATTGGATACCATCTTTCTAAAAAATTAATAGAAAGGGGAGATACTGTTATTGGAGTAGACCAAATCAATGATTATTATGACATTGAATTAAAATACTCAAGATTAAAAGACCTCGGAATTGAAAAGACCAGTATTGTAGAAGGCAAGAAAATCACTTCCTCAGTTTATGATAACCACTCTTTTTATAAGGGTAATTTAGAAGATAAAGATTTTATAGACGCTGTTTTTAAAATCGAAAAGCCGGATGCTGTTTGTAATCTAGCAGCTCAAGCCGGAGTGAGGTATTCATTAATAAATCCACAGGCTTATATAGATTCAAATATTGTAGGGTTTATAAACATCCTTGAGGCTTGTAGGCATAACGGCGTTGAGAATTTATCCTACGCATCTTCTTCTTCAGTATATGGTCTTAATAAAAGTCTGCCTTTTTCAACAAAAGATAACGTAGACCACCCAGTTTCTCTTTATGCAGCCTCTAAAAAGTCCAATGAGCTTATGGCACATACTTATTCTCATTTATTTGGAATAAGAACCACAGGACTAAGATTTTTTACGGTATACGGGCCCTTTGGCCGACCAGATATGGCATTGTTCCTTTTTGCTAAGGCAGCCCTTGAAAATGGCACCATTGATGTTTTTAATCATGGAGAAATGGTGAGAGACTTTACCTACGTAGATGATATTGTAAAAGGGATAATAAGTGTAATTGATAATCCAGCTGAGAGTTCATCGGATTTTGAAACAAATCCAATGCCAAACACTTCTTCTGCGCCTTATAGAGTCTATAATATTGGAAATAACAATCCTGTTAAATTAATGAATTTTATAACAGCCATTGAGAAGAAAATTGGAAAAACAGTCAAGAAGAATTTCATGGAAATTCAACCAGGGGATGTTCCACAGACTTATGCTGATGTTACGGATTTAGAGCGTGATTTTAATTATAAACCAAACACTTCAATAGATTTTGGAATTTCTAAATTTATTGAATGGTATAAAGATTATTATGGAATTAGTTGAATTTAAACAAGTACATGAAGATTTAAAATTAAGTCACCATCCCTTTAAAAGGTCATTTAATTATTTGAAATGGGCATTTAAAGGCATTGATTTCAAAAATAAGACTGTATTAGATATAGGTGGTGGAAATGGAATTTATTCCTACTACTCAAGGTTTATGGGTGCAAAAAAGGCTATAAATTTAGAACCATTTGAAGCTGGCTCAAAAAATGTTAAGATAAATACTAAAGAAATATCTGATAAATTAAGAATACATTTAATTAACCAAACTATTCAAGAATTTGATACTTCTGAAAAATTTGATGTTATAATTCTTCATGATTCAATAAATCACTTAGATGAGCCTATTTTTTCCAAAATTCATAAGAGTAAAAAAGACTTTGATAAATATTCTACATTGATTAAAAAAATATCAATTCTATTAAATAATGATGGGACTATTGTGGTTTCGGATTGTTCTAGATATAATTTTTGGGGTATCCTAGGATTTAAAAGTCCTTTTGCTCCTTCTATAGAATGGAATCTTCATCAATCTCCATATTTAATTAAAAAATTATTTGAAATGCAAGGGTTTGAAAAGTTTATTATTAGATGGTCACCTTTTAAAAGATTTGGATTGATAGGGAGGGTTTTAACAAATTTTGGGTTTTTCCCTTCGTTTTTTATGCAATCACATTTTAACATAAAAATTCAGGATAAATACTTCAATAGGAATTTAAATTAATGCAATGGAATTAAAAGGTAAATCGATTTTAATTACAGGGGGAACTGGATCTCTTGGTAAAGCAATTACAAAGTATTTAGTAAAGTATCACTTTGATATTAAAAGACTTATTATTTTTTCTAGAGATGAACAAAAGCAATATGAAATGGAGCTTGAGTTTTCTGAGAAGGAATATCCATTTATGCGTTATTTTATTGGAGATGTTAGAGACTTGGATAGATTAAAAAGAGCTTTTCAAGGTGTTGATTATGTAATACATGCAGCTGCGATGAAGCACGTTCATATAGCAGAATATAATCCTACTGAGTGCATTAGCACTAATGTAAAAGGCGCAGAAAATGTTATTCAAGCAGCTTTAGATACTCAAGTAAGTAGGGTTGTAGCTTTATCAACTGACAAAGCTTGTGCTCCAATAAATTTGTATGGAGCAACTAAACTTACATCAGATAAATTATTTGTTGCCGCTAACAATATAAAAGGATCAAATCCTATAAAGTTTTCTGTAGTTAGATACGGAAATGTAATGGGATCCAATGGTTCTGTTATTCCATTTTTTCTTAAAATGAAAAGAACTAAAGGGGAGTTGCCGATAACACATTCAGAAATGACTCGCTTTAATATTCCGATTGAATCTGGAGTTGAAATGATTTTTCATGCCCTTGAAAATGCATATGGAGGTGAAATATTTATCCCTAAAATTCCCTCATATAGAATTCTCGATGTAGCTAATGCTATAGGTCCTAATTGCAAAAAACCTATTATAGGAATTCGACCTGGAGAAAAAATTCATGAGGAAATGATTACACCCGCTGATTCCTATAATACTTACGACCTAGGCAATTATTATGTCATTTTACCCAATAAAGTTAATTGGAATTTAGAGGAATATCTTAATGTTTTTAATGGGAAAAAAGTTCAAGAAGGTTTTAAATATAATTCAGAAGAAAATTTACAGTGGGAAGACATAGAATCTTTAAGATTTAAGATTATAAAATATTTAGATAAAGATTTCACTTATGAATAGAATGAAAATTTTTATTAAAAAATATTTTAAACATTTATACTGGTTCTATAGTTATTTAGGAATTAGATTGTTTTTTCTAGTATTTTTTTCTGTTATACTGGGATTCTTAGATGGAATTGGTCTGACAATGTTTTTACCATTTTTACAAATGATGAATGGAGAAGATAAATTTGACTCAAATTTTTCAGAGAATTTAAATCCTCTTTTTGACTGGTTAATTGAAAATGGAGTAGAGTTAGGTTTTTATACACCTTTATTATTAATGGTTTTCTTTTTTTCGATAAAAGGAATAGCAAAATTTTTTAGCGAATCATATAGAGCTAATCTTCAACAATCATTATTAAAAAAAGTCAGACTAGATGTTTTGGAACTTTTAAATAATCTTAGTTTTAAATTTTTTATGACAAGTGACCAAGGGAGAATTCAAAATACATTGACTGGAGAATTAGACAGAATTCAACAATTTTTCAGTCATTATTTTAGAGTATTGGAAAGCATAATACTAGTTGTTTTATATATGTCTTTTGCTTTTTACATTGACTTTAAATTTGCTGTAGTTGTATCTATTGCAGGTTTGATATCAAATATTATATATGGATTTGTATTCAAAAAGACTAAGCAATCAAGTTTCAAAATTACAAGACAAAATAATCTCTTTCAAAGTCAATTACTACAACAAATCACAAATTTTAAATATTTAAAAGCAACAGGATTTATAGAGGACTACAATTTAAAATTAGCAAAAACAGTTATAAATATAGAGTCGAGTAGAAAGAAAATAGGAGTTTTAAATGGAATCTTAGTAGCTATAAGAGAACCCTTAATGATACTTATTATTGCACTTGTAATTCTTATTCAAGTTAGTATTCTGAAAGGAAATTTAACTCCTATAATTTTATCACTTCTTTTTTTTTATCGAGCTCTTTCAGCTTTAACAACTCTTCAAGGTTCTTGGAATCATTTTTTATCTTTATCGGGTTCAATAGAAAACTTTAAATCCCTTCAAAAAAACTTTAGTGTTAATCAAGACAAAAAATTAAAGAAGCCCTTCGAAACTTTTAATAGTTTCTTAGCGTTTAAGGATATACACTTTTCCTATCACAAAAAAAATATTTTAGAAGATATCAATTTTAAGATTGAAAAAAATAAATCTATTGCAATAACAGGTGAAAGTGGAAGTGGAAAGACAACATTGGTAAATATATTGTCAGGTTTGCTAAATGCAGATAAAGGAAATATAAATATAGATGGAACGGACCTGGAAGAATTTGATATTAAAACTTATCAAAAAAAAATAGGATACATTACACAAGAACCTGTAATTTTTAATGATACTTTGTTTAATAATATTACTCTATGGGATCATAAAAATGATCTAAATATCTCAAAGTTTTTTAAAGTACTATCTCATTCAAGATTAACAAGTGTTATCAATGAAATGCCATTGAAAGAAGACACACTTTTAGGCGACAATGGGATTAATCTAAGCGGTGGTCAAAGGCAACGCATTTCAATTGCACGGGAACTATACAAAGATATAGAAATATTAATTTTAGATGAAGCAACTTCATCTTTGGATAGCGAAACAGAACTAGAAATACAAAATAGAATAGACTCTTTAAAAGGCAATTACACTATTATAATAATTGCACACAGATTATCAACAATAAAAGCAACAGACGAAATAATTCTTTTAAATAAAGGAAGAATTGAAGATCAAGGTCACTATACTGATCTAATAAAAAGGAGGCCTAATTTCAAAAGGATGATAGAAATTCAAGATTTTAATAACAGATAAATAAAATAAAATGGGATTTAAATTTAATTATGAGCCTCCAAAAATAATAGCTGAAATAGGTTGTAATCATATGGGGAGTATAGAAATAGCAAAGGAATTAATTAGTCTTGCACATAATTCAGGAGCTAATTATGTAAAATTTCAAAAGCGAAACAACAAAGAGCTTTTAACTAAAGATCAGTATAATTCACCACACCCTATTCCAGAAAACTCTTATGGAAATTCATATGGAGAACATAGAGAGGCTTTAGAATTTAGCGTTGCTCAACACAAGATTTTAAAAGAGTATTGTGATAAATTAAAAATTATTTATAGCACTTCTGTTTGGGATGTAACAAGCGCAAAAGAAATGATAGGATTAAAGCCAATGTTTTTAAAGGTTCCTTCTGCTTGTAATAATAACTTTGAAATGTTGAAAATTTTAAGAGATGATTTTAAAGGACAAGTTCAAATTTCTCTTGGAATGACTACCAAAAATGAGATTGAAGAAATAATTCAATTTTTTGAAGAAACAAATCAAGCAAAATCAAGATTATTAGTTTACTCATGCACTTCTGGGTATCCTGTACCTGCTGAAGACGTTTCTTTATTAGAAATAAATACCCTTTATTCAGAATACTCCAATCGTGTAAATGAAATAGGTTTTTCTGGTCATCACAAGGGAGTGGCAATAGATATTGCAGCCTATACTTTAGGTGCTAGATGGATTGAAAGGCATTTTACAAAAGATAGAACTTGGAAAGGAACAGATCATGCTGCCTCTCTTGAACCATCAGGTTTACAAAAGCTGGTTAGAGATTTAAATGCATCATATAAAGCATTAAATTATAAAGCCACTGAAGTACTACCAATTGAAGAGGTTCAAAGGAATAAGTTAAAATATAGAAAATGAATGTAGCATTTGTCCCGGTAAGATGTAATAGTAAATCGATTACTTTTAAAAACATAAAACCCTTTTGCGGGAAACCCTTAGTTTATTGGACTCTTATCGCTCTTCAAAACTCACAAATTATTGATAAGATATATGTTGCTATTGATTGTAATGAGATAAAATCAATTGTAAAGAGTTTTAATTTTTCTAAAGTTGAAATTTTTAATAGATCAACAGAAAATGCAGATGACACTGCCAGTACTGAATCTGTAATGTTAGAATTTATAGATAGTACAAATCATTTGGATAAAGACTTATTTTTCTTGGTCCAAGCGACTTCTCCTTTTACTCAATCAATTGATTTTGATAATGCACTGAAAGAATTAATAAATAGAAATGCTGATTCTCTAGTTACATGCGTTAGAAGTAAGAGGTTTTTTTGGACCAAAAATAATAAGCCATTAAATTATAATTTCAATAAAAGGCCAAGAAGACAGGAGTTTGAAGGAATAATGATGGAAAATGGAGCTTTTTATATTAATTCTATCAAAAATATTAAAACCCATAAAAACAGACTCAGTGGAGAAATAGCTATTTATGAAATGGAGGAATTTACAGGTATTGAATTAGATGAAGAAGATGACTGGTTTATGGCTGAAAATTTAATGAATAAGTATATTTTAAAAAAAATGAATACTCCCAAAATAAAACTATTTTTTTCAGACGTGGATGGAACACTTACCGATGCAGGAATGTATTACAGTGAAAATGGAGATGAACTAAAAAAATTTAATACTCACGATGGCAAAGGATTTGAGTTACTTAGAAACGCAGGCATTAAAACAGGATTAATTACAAGTGAAATAACAGATATAGTTGAACATAGAGCCAAAAAGCTTAAAGTTGATTATTTATTTCAAGGCGCTTCAAATAACTGTAAGCTTGAAATAATTAAAGATGTTTGTTTTAAAGAAGGAGTTAGCTTAAATGAAGTAGCATACATTGGGGATGATATAAATTGTAAAGAAATTTTACAAAAAGTTGGAATTGCAGCATGTCCAGCCAATGCCGTTAACGATATAAAAAATTTAACTAATATTTTAATTCTTTCAAAGAATGGAGGAGAAGGAGCCGTTAGAGAGTTTATAGAGTCAATATTGAGAAATAACTAGGTTATATCATTTTAAAAATTATAAATGAAAATATTACATATAGCGAGTTTTAATGGTAATATCGGAGACAACGCGAGTCACATAGGATTTTATAAAATTTTGAATAGATATTTAGAGAATTTTAACCTCACTAAAGTTGAAATACGAAAATTTTATAAAAACTATACCCTTAGTGATAGTCAAGTTTTTGATGAAAAATTTGTTGACTACATTAATACTTTTGATTATTGTTTTATTGGCGGGGGCGGTTTTTTAGATTATTGGGTTAAAGAAAGTCAGACTGGTACAACAATAGATATTGATCCAAATTTGTTATTTAAAATTAAAACAAATCTTTGTTTTACAAGCATTGGATCTAATCCTCATAAACCTATACCTAATGGCAATATTATTAAGTTTAAAAATTTTTTAGAAATTGCTCAGTCTAACAAAAATATAAAATTTGCTTTTCGTAACGATGGCTCTATTAGATCAATTTCACGAGATATAAGTAATAAGTTTTCAAATAGTTTCGATGAAATATTAGATCATGGTTTTTTTTATGAGATTGATCAAAATTATCCTAGAATTATTGAAAAAAAATATGTTGCTATTAATATTACCTCTGATCAACTAGAAATGTTAAGTTCCCTCAGAGGTCACATAGATATTAAAAACTATCACATTGAACTATCAAATATTATTAATTACATTATAAATGATTTGAATTTTGATATAGTATTAATACCTCATATTTATAGTGATTTAGAAGCTATTTCGTCTTTATTAAAATCTCTCAACGATAGTATTATACGATCTCATATTAGTGTTGCACCATGTATTCAAGGTGATAATGGCGCTAATTATTTATTTTCAATTTATGATAAAAGTGAATTTGTTATAGGAACTAGACTTCACTCGAATATTTGTAGTATAGCTTTAGGGAAATATACGATTGGTTTAATTGCGCTAGATAGATTAAAATATTTATATGATTTCTTAAATATTAGTGATAGGGCTATTATTTTGGAGGGAAACTTTAGTGTTAAAGTAGTTGAGCAAATTAAAAATTACAAGTTAAATACAAAATTAAACTATGACGGGCTAAAAAGCAAGACTTTAAAATTTTATGATGATTTATTTTTAAAGGTATAGCATGAGTTTTTCAGATTTTTCAGGGTATAGGTTGTTTTTGGTAGTTATACATCCTAATATTGCTATTTTAGATCAATGGCTTCCTATAATAGTTGAATTAAAAAAATCAAATCCAAATTATAAATTTATTGGTGTTTTTTACAAAGACACTGAAGCATCAAAAGTTAATAATAATGACATCCTAAACGACATAGCAAATGAACTATTAGACGGAGTTATTACTTTCCCATTTAAAAATGGGATCTATTTTTCTTTTAAATATCAAAACGCAATATCAAGGCAACATATTGCTAATAAATTATTTCAACAACTTATTTTTAAATCTAAAACTAAAAGAATTTTATCTAGAATTTTTTTGTTAATCTCAACTTATTTTTATAAATTTTTATTTAAGAAGTTTAAAATTAATATATCAGAACTCGAATTCTATTCATCCGTAATATTAACAGACTCCTCTTATTTATCTAACGAGAAGTTAAAAAAGATAATTAATTTTTTTTCAGTTTCACACATTTTTTGTCTTCCACATGGAAGTGGGGTTGGAGAATCTAAACTTTCAAATTTAATACATAAAGATATTTTAAATTTGAGTCTAAAGGTGTTCTCAAGTTCAGACTCTAATAAATTGAAACTAGCAAAAAATTATAAATTAAATCCTAATATTATTCTTAATAAGGGTTTGCCTAAATATAGTGATTCATGGATTAATTATATTCTACATTTTCATTCTAAAAATTTTCTTCCTGAAAATTTTATTTATGTAACTTCAAGACCATCTTCTCATTATTTCACCTTTGAAGAAAAATTTAAAATACTTACTGATATTATCAATATTTCAAAAAATTTAAAATGCTCAATAATTATAAGGCCTCATCCTAAAGAGGATACAGAAGAAATACCTAATATTATGAAGAAAATATTAGGCAAATCCAATTTAGACTGGTTTTTTGATCCATTGACAGCTATTGCGACTGCTAAAAAGGCATTATTTGCTGTTCACATGAGTAATACAATGCCCTCTGACACCGCTTTAGTAGGGACCCCTTCATTAACTTATAGATCAATTAATTCTAGACATCACTATCCTTTTAATATCAAAAACTCAGAAGGAATTAATTTATCTCCACCAGAAAATGAAGGTTACTCATTCCCCTGTTTTAATGAAGTTCAATTTAAAAATATTGTAGTTGAAATAACTTCAAACAGGAAAGAAATTGGATTAAAGCAAAAAACTTTTTTTGAAGCTAATAATAAAATTTTAAGAAATTCCGCAAAAATGATTTCTGATATTATTAAAAAAGATATAAATTAAAAGTCATATAAATGAAAAAAATTTTCTTTCAACTTGCCCCTGCTTTTCTAAAACTTCCCTATTTGTTAGTAGAAAATTTGAAAAACAAAGGTAATAGTATAGAAGCTATTGGGATAATTACAGGTAAAAGTTCATTTGTAAAAAAAGGCCAAAATTTATTTCCAAATTCTAAATCTTTCAATGATATAGAAAAAGCATTAATAACTGCTGATTATGATTTAAAAAAAGTTAATCGCTACAGAGAGATTTTTGGAGATGAAGTTCTAAATAAAATAATAATTGCAGATAGGCATGTTGGCTCTAGCTATGTTAATGGTGGTACTCAACCAAACAGTATTATTGAAAAAAAGGTTTTAAATAATAATTTAACACCTATAATATATGTTGTTGAATTACTTGATTTTTTAATTAAAGAATTCACAAGAATTAGACCAGATTTAGTTTTTTCATATGCAGTTGCTAGTTCTTTATCAGTAGCACTAGCCGAGGTGTCGAATTATATGGGAATCAAGTTTATTACCTTGACTCATACGAGAGTTGAGGACAAAACTATTTTCGAAAAGGATTATAATGGACTTTTAGCACCAATTTCAGAATTATATTCAAAAGGGAATATATCTATTAGTAGTGATGCAAAATTTTATTTAGAATCATTTTTAGAAAACCCAACATTACCTAATTATGAAATTTTTAATTTGAAGAATTTAAAAAAAAATCATAGTTATCTGGCATTATTAAAAAATATTTTGAAATTTTTTGCAGGATTTGTTTTGAAAGACAATTATTTGCGATCTAATTTCAAGGATTCGTCAATTAATAAAATCAAAATTATTTTACGCATAAAATTTTTTAACGTACCCTTTAATAAAATCAACTTGACTGAAAAATACATTTATTTTCCACTTCATGTAGACCCAGAGGCTTCTACGATGGTTTTATCACCATATCATACTGATCAACTTTCCATAATAGAGTCTATTTCAAAGAGTATACCTTTTGATTCTTTTCTTTATGTGAAAGAGCATATACATATGATGGGAAGAAGACCAAATGGGTTTTATAAAAAAATTAAAAGCTTACCAAAAGTAAAATTAATCAGCCCTTTTGAAGATAATTTTTCAATTATAAAATCTGCAAATGTTGTTATTACTATAACAGGAACAACTGGATGGGAGGCTATGATTTTAAAAACACCTGTGATATTTATCGGCAATTCACCATTTATAACATTAAAAAAGGGTTTTATTCATTGCCAGGATTTATCTAAATTAACTTATTCATTTAGTCAAATAGATAAAATAGATTTGTGCTCAAAAGATGAAATTTTGAAATATTTATCTGTATTATTTAAAAACTCATTTTCATTACCATCACAATTACTTTGGGGCGAATTATCATTAGAAGAATTAGATAAATATAAAGAAGAAATAAATATTTTTTCAAATGAATTTATAAAGCAATTAGATTAAATGAATATTCTTTTTCCATTTTACGGAGACTCTATTGGCGGCAGTCATATTTCTTCATCAATAATTATTAAAAACTTAAAACCTCCTTTTAATCCAATAGTAATCCTCCATAAAGAAGGTGTTTTATCTAAGTATTTTGAAAATAATAATATTCCATATAAAATAGACTCTGGATTAAAATCATACAAAATAGGCTTTATAAATTATTTTTTGAGTTTGCCCTTATATTACAAATTTTTAAAAAAAAATAAAATTCAAATTATTCATACTAATGAAATTAATATGCATTTGACATGGATCTGGCCATCTTTTATTTTTAACATTAAGCATTTATGGCACCAGAGAACACCAGGGCCAAATAAATCAATTTATTTTTCATTATTTGCAAATAAAGTTCTTACAGTATCAAAATATTCGAAGAATTCTTTTCCTAAAATAATTAATTCTTCTCTTCAGGTATTAAATGATCCTATTTCATTTAATGGAGAGCACAAATCATTTCAAAAAAATTCAAACTTAATAAGATTAGGCTGGGTTGGTAACTTTAAATTGAGAAGGAGATTTGATGTCTTAATTGAAATCATCAGACTTCTTGAAAAAAACACAAACAAAAAAATTTTAATACATGTATATGGTAAAACCACTGAGCCTTTAATTAGCATCTATAAAAAACAGATTCATAATAATAATTTTAAATCAAAATTTTATTTTCATGGTTTCGAATCTAATTTAGATGTAATATATAGTTCAATAGACTTTCTACTTGCTACCTCAGAAAATGAAGCTTTTGGCAGAACACTTGTAGAAGCTTTTAGTTATAAGATTCCTGTATTAGCAAATGATGAAGGAGGTCATAAAGAGATAGTTGATAATAGTGTTTCAGGATTTTTAATTAAAAATAATGATCCTGCTGAATATGTTAAAATAATACTAAGTTTAATTAATAATCCTAATGATTTAATAATTAAAAATGCTTATAATAAATTCAGAGATAAATTTTCTGTTGAAGAGCATTTAAAAAATATTACTGAAATATATATTAAACTTTAATAATAATGAATGGAAAATAGAATAGCTGTTATTGGATTAGGTTATGTTGGTTTACCTTTAGCCCATGCTTTTTCAAAAAGGTATGATAATGTTATTGGAATTGATATTAATGAGAATAGAATAAATGATCTTGTTGTTTTTAATGATAAAACTTTAGAGTTAAATTCGGAGCAATTAAAAACAACTATAGGAAATTCACTTTATGTTTTTTCTGATATTAATGAAGCTAAAGATTGTAATATTTTCGTAGTTACAGTTCCTACTCCAATTACTGACAGTAAACATCCAGATTTAAGCCCAGTTATTAATGCAACTAAGTCTGTGGCAACAATACTTAAAAAAGACGATATTATAATCTTTGAATCTACTGTATATCCCGGAGCAACAGAGGAAGTTTGTGTTCCCATTCTTGAAAAAGAGTCAGGTTTGGTATTTAATAAAGATTTTTTTGTAGGTTATAGTCCAGAAAGAATTAATCCTGGTGATAAAAAACATACCATTACTAAAATTAAAAAAGTTGTTTCTGGTTCTACTACAGAAACTACAGATAAGATTTCTAAGTTATATTTATCTATTATTGAAGCAGGTGTTTACAGAGCAGAATCAATAAAAGTAGCTGAAGCTGCTAAAGTTATTGAGAATACTCAAAGAGACATTAATATTGCTTTTATTAATGAATTATCCGTGATTTTTAATCGCATGGGTATAGATACTAATGAGGTCTTAAATGCTGCAGATACTAAATGGAACTTCCTTAGATTCTCTCCTGGTTTAGTTGGAGGTCATTGTATAGGAGTAGATCCTTATTATTTAGCATTTAAGGCTCAGGAATTAGGCTATAATCCAGAAATGATTTTATCAGGTAGACGGATTAATGATGATATGCCAATGCAAATTGTAACTAGAGTAATTAAAAGTCTGTTTACAAAATCTATCAGTAGCCCCAGTAAAACAGCTTTAATTTTAGGAGCCACTTTTAAAGAGGACTGCCCTGATATTCGGAATTCAAAAGTAAAAGACATATATACCTCTTTATTAGAATATAATATAGATGCCAAAATATATGATCCCGTTGCTAATTTAGAAGAGTTAAAAGATCTTTATTCTGGTGGAGTAATATTAAATTTAAAAGAAGATTTAAAATTCGATATTATAATTATAGCGGTTTCTCACTCAGAGTTTTTAAATCTTGATATAGAAAAAATGAGCCACTCAGAATCAGTTATATTTGATGTTAAAGCATTGTTCCCCAAATCTAAGGGCTACCTAAGACTATAATGGATTTAATACATGTTATACCAAATTTAAAAAATGGAGGCGCTGAAAATATGCTTGTTAATTTGGCTTTACAGATATTCAAAAGAGGATATAAACAAGCAATAATTACTTTTGAAAATTCAAAAGATGATTTTAATTTTTCAAAATTGGATAAACAAATACTTGTTTTAAATTTAAAGACAGAAAAGAAAAAATCTCTGAAAATTTTAAAAGAAACTAATCCTCCTGTAATATTATGGATGTATCAATCAATTTTGAAATTTGAATTTCTAAAATTGAGGTATAAATTAAATAATCAATATTTTTGGAACATTAGACATAGCGATTTTGGAAGTCATCAAATAAAGCAAAAATTAGGGTTATACTTTTTAGGAATTGTATCGAATATTACAAATTCGAGAATAATTTATTGCTCTTACAAATCTAAATCTGTTCACGAAATTTATTTTTTCAAAGAAATACATTCTTATGTTATTCAAAATAGGTTAGCAAAACTTCCTCCAGCTAAAATTAATAAACTCGATTATGATTTTATTCTATTTGTTGGAAGGAATAATCCACAAAAGGGTCCTGAGCATTTGAAAGAAATTATATTCAATGTTCTAAAAGCTCAACCTAGTTTTAAAGTTCTAATTTTAGGATCTGGATGGAGTTTAAATTTTTTTAATGAAGAAATTCAGGATAAAATTATTTTAATTACTGCTGCAGAAAATGTTTTTGATTATTATGGTAGTGCAAAGTGTTTATTATATACTTCTCTATATGGCGAGGGTTACCCTAATATAATTGCAGAGGGTATGATCATGGGTGTTCCTTTAGTAGGGTATGATACCGGAGACTTTAAATTGATGATTCAAAATTATGATTTAGGAGAAACTGTATCAAATAAAGATGAATTTGTTACAAGTGTCTTAAATATCATTAATAATCAACTATCTGACCAACAGAGGACTAATGCAATTAATAAGATAAGTCCTGAACTACATTTTGATAAAACCATTAATAGTTACATAGATATTTTATTTTGAGAATACTATTTATAGTAAATGATATAATTTTTTTTCAATCTCATAGATTGCCATTAGCTTTAAAAGCAATTGATAAAGGATGGGAAGTAATAGTTGTATCAAATGATATTATTAATATTGACCCAAGAATTAAACAATTTAAAATTCCAATAGATCGCTCATCATTAAGTATTGTAAAATTATTTATTCTCTTTCTCAGTATTCTCAGAGTCATTAAACAAGTTAAACCGACAATAATTCATAATGTTACATTGAAGCCAATTATAATTGGATCTTTAGCTTCATTTTTCTTCCCAAAATTGATTGTTATTAATGCGGTAAGTGGTTTAGGAGTGCTTTTTACGAGTAATAAAAACTCTTTAGCTAAAAGTGTAGTTCAGTCTTTTTTTAAAATCATTGTTAAAAGAAAAAGCACAGGTTTTATTTTTCAAAATAAAATCGATTTAAAAGTTTTTCAGAATAATGGTTTAAAGAGAAACTTTATTATTATAAAAGGTTCTGGAGTAGAAGGGAAAATTTATAAATATCAAAAACCAGTCAACACGTCTAAAAGAATAATTTTATTTACAGGAAGAATTTTAAAAGATAAAGGAGTTTTAGATTTAATTAAGGCTTTTAAATTGCTGCCAGAAAATATTAAAAGCAATACAGTTTTAAGATTTTTAGGTAAAGAAGATTTAGAAAATCCCGCACATATTAAAAGTGAGTATATGAAAAGTTTACTTCAAGAAGGAAATATTCAATGGGATGGACATTCTAATAATATTAAAAACGAGTTAGAACGTTGTAATATATATTGTCTACCATCATATAGAGAAGGCCTACCTAAATCTATAGTAGAGGCAATGGCTATTGGAAGACCTATAATAACTACAAATGCTCCTGGCTGCGACGATTGTGTTATTGATGGTTATAATGGGTATAAAATTACTTCAGGTGATGTTAGAGGTTTATCAGAAGGTTTGCTTAGGTTGCTATGTGATAATAAACTCTGTGTTTCTATGGGGAAAAATTCTAGAATATTTTTCGAAAAAGAGTTTGAATTAAATTTAATAATTAAAGAAACATTTAATTTTTACAGTCAAATGTTAATGAAATAGAGTAAAAAATTATTTATTGATGGATCAATTTTCCTAAAAAATAATTAACACATGTTGAGAAAATAATTAGAGAGAGAAACCTGTAATCCCACCATCCATAAAATACATAGGAGCTAAATAGTATTAAAAGATTTTGATATTTGAGTTTTTTATCAAATATAAACCAGTATAAAACAAATACTATTGGAAGGAATAATAAAAACTCAATTGAATTAAATAGCATTTGAAATATTTAAAATTTTCAATTAAAATAAATCAGAGAAAAACTTTATTAAGATTTAAAATTTATATCAACATGTTTTTTAATTAAACTCCTTAGACTATCTATGTTTTCTCATTCATTGTTATCACGAGAGTTATAAGAGAAATCGGGATCAACTAACTTAGCGTTAAAGTGTTTTATAAATTCATCTCGATTAAATACTGTTTTATTAGGTAATACAACATAATATTTCCCGATGTCATGGGTGTTTATTGCATCAGAAATGTTAATCATTTCTTCATGTAACTTTTCACCTGGTCTAATTCCAATTTCTTCCTGTATACAATTTGGTCCAATTGCAATTGCTACATCAACAATTTTATACGAAGGTATTTTGGGAACATATAATTCTCCTCCCCATGATTTTTCTATTGCATCAAATACCATTTGGCATCCATCTTCTAAAGAAATATTAAAACGAGTCATTTTTTTGTCTGTAATAGGAAGTATTCCTTCATTTCTTTTTTTAAGGAAAAACGGCATTACTGACCCGTTAGACCCCATTACATTTCCATAACGGACTACTGAAAATTTTATATCTCTTGGCCCTTTTATATTATTAGCAGCAATAAATAATTTATCTGAAGTAAGTTTAGTTGCACCATATAAATTAATAGGAGCACAAGCTTTATCTGTTGACAAGGCAACCACATTAGTAACGCCACATTTTATTGCTGCTGAAATAACATTCTCTGCGCCATTAACATTTGTCTTTACACATTCAGATGGATTATATTCAGCAATGTGTACATGTTTCATGGCAGCTGCGTGAATAACTATGTCAATTCCCTCAAACGCTCTTTACAATCGATAAACGTCTCTTACATCACCAATAAAATATCTTATTGCAGGATAATTAGATTCAGGATATTCCATTGCCATGTTAAATTGTTTTTGCTCATCTCGTGACAGAATGACAAGACGTTTAACTTTGGGATATCTTTTTAAAATAAGTTTAGTAAACATTTTCCCAAAAGAACCCGTACCTCCAGTAATTAAGATTGATTTACTGTTTAAATCTAATATTTAATAATGAAATTTTATGCAAAATAAGTATTATGATAATTATTTTCACCATAAAACGGATGTTATTATATAAATATTAAATAATAAAATTTATATATGCTATTTTTGATTTGTTACAGCATACAAGGTTAAGGCATATAATTTTTTTTTAAATAATCTTTAATGTCATATCAAAAAGAAGCTTTTTTAAAAAATGAGGCAAACTCATGGTTTTTTAGGAACAAAGATTACATAGATAATTATGATTCTAAAACTGATCATGTGATTTCTTTAATAAAAAAATATAATTTAAAACCTAATTCAGTTTTAGAAATAGGTTGTTCTGGAGGTTATAGATTAAATAGTCTGAAAGAAAGTTTTCCAAATTCGAAATTTTTCGGTTTAGATCCTTCCTCAGAAGCCAAAAAATATTGCAATGCAAATTTTCCTTTAATTAATTTTAAAAATGGATCTGCAGATGATTTGTTTCATCTAGGTTCTGAAACAATTGATTTACTTATTGTTGGATTTGTTTTCTATGTTATTGATAGAAATATTTTATTCAAGGTTATTTCAGAGATTGATCATGTTTTAAAAAATAATGGAGAATTGATAATTTTAGACTTTTTTTCAGAGATACCAACTAAAAATAAATATTCTCATATTTCTGAAATTGAAGCATTTTCATACAAGCAAAATTATGATGAGATTTTCACTTCTTCAAAGCTTTATTGTAAAATAGATAAATCAACGTCGAGTCTTATTGACAAAAAATTAAATTCGACTAATAAATATTTTGATAATGTTTCTGTTTCACTATTGAAGAAAAACCATCAATCTTGTTATAAATAGTAGTTGAATTTTAGCCCATAATACACTTTAAAATTTTTGATTCTTGATTATTTTTTCATGAATCATTGAAATTAAAAGTATTTTAAAGCCATTTAAATTCTTTTATCGTTAGACTTTTAGATTATTATGATTCAAAATGCAAATAAAATAGTTCTTGGAACTGCCCAAATGGGTTTAGATTATGGGATCAATAATAAAAATGGAAAAATACCGTTAGAGCAGTCAGAAAAAATATTGAATAAAGCATATGAATCTGGAATTAAATTTTTAGATACTGCTCAAGTTTATGGAGAAGCTCACAAAGTAATTGGAGAATTTCATAAAACTAATCCTACCACTAAGTTTAAGATTAATACAAAAATTCCTAGCAATATTGATTTAAATAAAGTTGAATTTACAATTGAAAATTATTTAAAAGATATGAGAGTTGATAACATCGAAACTTTGATGTTTCATTCTTTTAATTCATATTCTGAGGGCTCCGAAATTTTAAATAAATTAATTTCATTAAAAAACAAAGGAATAATTAAAAACATAGGGGTTTCAGTTTATAAGAATATTGAAATAGAAAAGTTATTGTCAGATAAATCAATTAAAACTATTCAGCTTCCATTTAATGTTTTAGATAATTTAAATTTAAAAGGTGATTTATTAAGAAAATTAAAAGTCAATAAAAAAAATGTACAAGCAAGATCTGTTTTTCTTCAAGGATTACTCTTCAAAGTATTAAATGATAAAAATGATTCCCTTAAAAAGCTTAATTTTGAATTAAGCTTTTTAAGGGAATTAATACTTGAATATAATTGCACTATGGAACAACTCGCCATAAGTTATTGTTGTTATCAAGAAAATATTGATGAAATTATTTTAGGTGTCGACTCATTAGACCACTTAGATAGAAATCTTCAGGCTATTAAGTTTAATTTACCTTGTGAACTTTTTGAAAAAGTAAATGAAATTAAAATTAAGAATGTTGACTTATTGAACCCTTCATTATGGAGTTAAACATCATTCTAATAACTCAAGCCCGAATGGGTAGCTCCAGATTACCTGGAAAAGTTTTAAGAGAAATTAATGGAACTAGTCTTTTAAAGATTCAATTGACCAGATTGAAAAAAGTCAGCTTAATTTCTGATATAATAGTAGCAACCACTTTAAATATTCATGATTCAATAATTTTTAACAGATCAATTCAATGGGGTTTTTCCTCTACAAGAGGGTCTGAATCAGATGTATTAGATCGTTTTTATCAAAGTGTAAAAAATAAAAATGCAGATTGGATAGTAAGGGTAACCTCAGATTGCCCTTTGATTGATCCAATTTTAATAGACAAAGTGATTTTATATGCTACACAAAATAATGTTGATTATTGTTCAAATACTTTATTAGAAAATTTCCCAGATGGACAGGATATAGAAGTCTTTAAATTTTCAGCACTAGAAGTTGCTTGGCAAAATGCATTTTTGAAATCCGATAGAGAACATGTTACACCTTTTATAAAAAAAAATTCAGATTTTAATAGAGGTAATTTATTTAAAGCAAAAAACTATAATTGTTTTAGGGATTATTCTAAAATAAGAATGACTGTTGACGAAGAGTCTGATTTTAAATTAATTAAAAGACTAATCGAAGATTTAGGAGTCAATGAAAATTGGGAGACATACGCAAAACATATTATTGACAATAATCTGATTACAGTTAATGCAGGGATTATTAGAAATGATGGATATATTAGATCATTAAAAAATGATAATTAATGAGGAGTGGACAAAAATTATACGAAAAAGCTAAATCCCTAATTCCCGGAGGAACAATGTTATTGTCTAAAAGGCCTGAGATGTTTTTACCTGATCATTGGCCCTCATATTTTTCAAAAGCTAAAGGATATAAAATTTGGGATCTCGATGGTAATGAACTTAATGATATGTCTATCATGGGAATAGGAACAAACACCTTGGGATATGGAAATAGTGAAGTTGATAACGCTGTTTTAAATAATATTAAATTGGGCAATATGAGTACATTGAATTGTCCAGAGGAAGTTTTTTTAGCAGAAAGATTAATAGAAATCAATCCATGGGCGGATATGGTTAGATACGCTAGGAGTGGCGGGGAGGCTAACTCTGTCGCAATTAGAATTGCAAGAGCAGCATCTGGAAGAGATAAAGTTGCTATATGTGGTTATCATGGATGGCATGACTGGTATTTATCTGCAAATCATAATCAAAATGACAATTTATCCAGCCACTTGTTGGAGGGATTAAGCCCTTTAGGGGTTCCAGAGGGGCTTAAAAACTCGGTATTTCCATTTAATTACAACAATTTTGAAGAATTACTTGAAATTACTCAAAAGCACGATATTGGTGTGATTAAGATGGAAGTCGTAAGAAATATTGAACCTGAGAATAATTTTTTGAAAAAAGTAAGGGAGCTTGCAAATAAAAAGAGTATTGTCTTAATTTTTGATGAGTGCACATCAGGTTTTAGAGAAAGCTTTGGTGGGATACATAAAAAGTATAGAGTAGAACCTGATATGGCTATGTTTGGAAAAACTATTGGAAACGGTTATGCCTTAACTGCTGTTGTTGGTAAAAGATCTATAATGGAAGCAGCACAAAAGACTTTTATAAGTAGCACATTTTGGACTGAGAGAGTTGGCCCAACAGCAGCTTTGGCAACCTTAAAAGTTATGGAAAAAACTAGATCATGGGAGATTATCACTAATTTAGGAAACGAAATGAGAGAGGGATGGAAAAGATTAGCTGATGCTTACAATTTAAATATTAGCATTTGTGGTTTACCTGCAATAAGTTCATATAATTTTAATAGTAATAAATCTCAAGAATACAAAACTTTTATTACCCAAGAAATGTTGAAGAAAGGTTATTTAGCTAGCACTAATTTTTATGCTTCAACCGCTCACAATTCAAAAATTATAAATGAATATTTAGAGCTTCTTGATCCCATTTATCATAAAATTTATAAATGTGAAAATGAAATGTTAAATATAGAAGATTTATTAGATGGGCCTGTTTGTCATTCTGGATTTAAAAGATTAAACTAATTTTTGATGTCTAAAACATTAATTACAGGAGGGACAGGAATGTTAGGAAAAGAGTTAAAAAAACTCTTTATCAAATCAACGATACTAAATGGAAGATTGGAATTAGATCTTTCAAATTTAGAATTAGTAGAGGCATTTTTAATTAAGAATTCATTTGATACCATTATCCATACAGCTGCCTATACAAATATGGGATATAATGACGAAAACCCTTCTAAGGCATTGGATCTTCATTGCAATATTTTAGAAATATTTAATAAATACTCAAAAAAATTAATTTATATATCTGCTCAAGGGAAAGACTATAAAAACACTTATCATCAGACAAAATTGCGGGGAGAATTAGTAGCTTTAAAAAAACCAAATAATTTGATTATTAGAACTAATTTATATGGAGATGGCGGTTTAGTTAAATGGGCTGTTAAGGAGTTAATAAATGGCAAAACTATTAATGGGTATAATAATTGTATTTTTAATCCCGTTAGTACTGAACAACTAAGTTATATGATTCACAAAAAATTTAAATGTCTTAGTGGAATTGTTAATGTCGGGTCAAACACACTAATTTCTAAATATGATTTTTTAAAGATAATAGCATTAAAATTCAACATAAATCCAGGATTAATCCATCCTATAAAAACAGATAATTTCTTAGATCTAACAGTCCCTTATGAAGAAAAGAGTTGTCAGTTTAGTCTTTTAGATGGAATAATTTCATTAAAAGTTAATACATGAAACACCAAACTTATTTTATTGCTGACATCTCAGCTAATCATGATGGGGATCTAGAGAGAGCAAAAAAACTTTGTTTATTAGCAAAAGAATCGGGCGCTAATGCCGCAAAATTTCAGCATTTTAAGGCAGAAACTATTGTTTCTGATTTTGGATTTAAGAATTTGGGAGGGAAAAAGTCACATCAATCTAAATGGAAAAAATCAGTTTATGATGTTTACGATGATGCTTCAGTTCCGCTTGATTGGACACCTATATTAAAAAAATATTGTGATGAAATAAATATAGATTTCTTTACAACACCTTACGATCTAGATTTCGTAGATGAATTAGATGAATTTGTTGAAATATATAAAATAGGTTCGGGAGATATAACATGGCACCAAATGTTAAGAAAAGTAGCTTCAAAAGGAAAGAAATTATTATTAGCTACTGGCGCATCTGATATAGAGGAAGTTCAAAGGGCAATGAATATTCTTTTAGAATATAATGTGCCATTAGTTTTGATGCAATGTAATACTAATTACACAGCTGAAAAAGAAAATTTTAAGTATATAAATTTAAATGTACTTAAAACTTTTGGATTAATGTATCCCAATGTGGAATTAGGTTTAAGTGATCATACTATTGGAGATGAGACAGTACTAGGTGCAGTTGCCCTAGGCGCTAAATATATTGAGAAGCATTTTACGGACGATAATAATAGGATTGGTCCCGATCATCCTTTTTCAATGAATCCTAAGTCATGGAAGGAAATGGTTGAAAGAACAAGAAGGTTAGAATTAGCATTAGGTTCAACTATTAAAAAAGTTGAGGATAATGAAAAAGATTCTCAAATTGTACAAAGAAGATCAATTAGGCTAAAATGTGACAAAAAAGTGGGTGAAAAAATTAATCAAGATGATATCTATTATATTAGACCATGCCCCAAAGATGCTATGCCTTTACACATAAACCCTGTAGGTAAAACCTTGATTCACTCTGATATTAAAAAAAATGATTACATAAGGAAATATGATATTAAATAACCAAACGATAAATCTCAGAGCTATAGAAGTATCTGACTTAGAATTGATTCAAAGATGGCGTAACATGCAATCCATACAACCTTTTGTTAGAGAGTATAGAGAAATGTCATTTATAAATGTTGAAAATTGGTACAATTCGATTGTAAATAACAGGGAATTCATATTTTTCATAATTGAGGATCAAAAAAAGTTGCCAATTGGAGTTGCTGGTCTAACCTACATTGATTGGCTAAATAAGCATGCGGATCTCCACTTAGGACTTTATGAAAAATCTTGGGGAGATGAATCATATGGAAAGGCTACGGTTAATATGATGCTAAATCATGGGTTTAATTTTTTAAACTTAAATAAAATATATGCTGAAATTTATTCAATAGATGATGCTAAACTTAAATTGTTTTCAAACAGTAATTTTAAACAAGATGCAATTTTAAGAGAACACTATTACTTCAAAGGTAAGTATCGGGATTCGCATATATTTTCAATCTTAAAGTCTGAATTTAAATTATAATTTTAACATATTTTTTATTTAAAGTTATCTTTCAAAAAAATTCTAGTAAAAATATCCATTCCTTCACCTGATAAATGATTGAAATCTCTGAAGGATGAATTTTCAAACTCAAGGTTTACATAATCTTTCACTTTAACATTTTTAAACGTTAAAAGGTCTTTAATTACATTTTTATATTTCGATTCGTTGTTATAGATTGTCAGATTTTTTTTGCGTTCAGGAATTCTGATAATCAGAAAATCAGTAGTTGGATTTTTTTTAATTAGCGAATATAATCTATCTATTTCTAAATTTTCGTTGAATGGGTTTTTCCACTCTTCTTCAATACTTTGTTTAGTTTTAGCATAATTTTCATAAGCTAAAACAATTTCTGATTTTGTTCGCTTCGAACCTATAAAATACATAAATGGAGAGCTTAGGGATCCAAAAACCAAATAATGAAATAAATTTTGGTTTAAATATTTGGCAGAATTATCGTTTATCAAATAAAAAAAAGATTGTGAAAAATAATTAAAACTTTCTTCTGAAAATATATTTTTAATAGAACCTTTTTCATCAATATTATTAGATCCAAGTTCAATAACAATTTTCATCCTATCATTTTCATTTATTATATTTTGAATAATTGAACACGTATAATAAAGGGGCATGCCTAAAATTGAAAAATTCTCAAAATTTAATTCTGAATTTTGATTCAAGTAGTTTTCATCAAGACCCATTAGCGATTGAGAATGACCAAAAATTTCGACATCAACATTTTCAATTTTTTTTGAAATAAGATTTTTAAAGTAATAACCCTTGAAAGTTTGAAATGCTATATATTTTAGGCAAAAAAGCATTAATAGAAATACTACAGCATTAATTATTAATTTGAAAATATATTGAAGTGTTTTAGTCATTAGAAAGCAAAATATATAAATTCTGATAAGCTATTTTTATTGAAATAGTATAATATTGAAATAAGATAAAGTGAATCAACATAGATGAAATGTCTCAAAAAATAGGGCTTTAATCTCTCATTTTTTCTTATAATAAAATCTAATATTATTAATATTATCACATAAGGAATAACTGCTCTATTAGATTTTGGGATATTTATTTCAAATATCATTTGGTTTAAATAATTAAACGCATTTACGATGGTTTCACTTCTAAAAAGCACCCATCCAATAGTCACTAAAAGAAACGTAGTTATAACTTGAATCAATTCTTTAGGAGATGGGAGTAAAGTATTTTGAGCAATTATTGAAGTCGTATATTTACTATTGGTGTTGAATATAAAAGAGGGTAGGAAAAGCATAGCGTGAAATAACCCCAAAAGATAAATGTCCAATTTGCTCCATGCCAAAAACCACTGACAACAAATATTATAAAAACATTTCTAATTGATTTCCATTTTCCTTTTTGTGAACCTCCTAGTGGTATGTATAGATAATCTCCAAACCAAGTAGATAGAGAGATGTGCCATCTTCTCCAAAACTCACCTATATTTCTTGAGAAGTATGGAAATTTGAAGTTAGACATTAGTTCAAATCCAAAAAGCTTAGATGTTCCAATTGCTATGTCTGAGTAACCACTAAAATCACAATAGATTTGAAAAGCAAAGTAAATAGCTCCTAGCCATAGAGTTCCTCCTCCCAATTCTTGATAATTTCCAAAGATATCGTTTACTACAGGCGCTAGTGAATCTGCGATTACTACCTTTTAAGCATTCCCCAAAGGATTAATCTAAGTCCTTGAACCCCTTGCTCGTATTTAAAAACTCTTTTCTTAAGAATTTGTGGTAGTAGATTGGAAGCTCTTTCAATGGGTCCTGCAACTAACTGAGGGAAGAATGAAACAAAAGAAGCGAATGAAATAAAATCTTTAGTTGGCTTTAACTTTCCCTTGTAAATGTCAATGGTATAGGACATAGTTTGGAAAGTGTAGAAAGATATTCCTATAGGTAGAATAATATTCAAGGTCCAGACGCTCTTAATGTCATATCCAACGGAGCTAAATAAATCAATCCAGGAATCAATAAAAAAATTGTAATACTTAAAGAACCCTAATACTCCAAGATTGAATAAGACGGAGCACCATAGAAGAATTCTTTTATTCTTTAAAGATGCTTGATTAGAAATACCAAGACCAATAAAATAGTCTACAATAGTGGAGAGAAGAATTAAAGATAGAAACCTGTAATCCCACCATCCATAGAATACACAGGAGCTAATTAGTATTAAAAGATTTTAATATTTGAGCTTTTTATCAAATACAAACCAGTATAAAACAAATACTACTGGAAGGAATAATAAAAACTCAATTGAATTAAATAGCATTATGTATTTTATGTTATTATGTAAAGATCATATTTATAGAGATTTAAAAAAAATCAAATCGTAGTTTTTAACCAAATGTGTTAAAAACTTTACTGTAATTCATTTTTCAAAACGGTACACCTTGTTGTAATTTTGGAGTATGCCATTTAATACAGAAACAGCTAAAGCAGCAGGTAAAAGAAGTAAAAGAGGGCCTTCAAAAGTATTAGACCCAAATATTAAAGAAAAAGTTGAAATTCTTTATGAAAGTGTTTTGGACCACTTAATAGTGAACCAACAAGAACTCTCAATGTCAGAAAGAGTAAAACTTCTTCAAAGTCTTTCAGGTTATATTCTCGCTAAAACAAAGCCTATTAGGGATGAATTTACCATTCAGAAGCTTATAGATAGAGAGAGTATCCCACTTATGGAAAGACCACCATATCCTACAACATAGCAGCGACTTTCATAAAGGCGTCAGCATAAGTGTCTTTATTTACCTGGGTTCCAATATAACTTAAAAAAGTGCTTTCTTTTGAGTGCCCAGTAATTTGCATGAGTATAGGGGTCTCTATTTTCCCAAAGTAATTCGTTGCAAACGATCTTCTTAAATCATGAGAAGATATAAGACTATACTTTGGATGAGTGCCTAATCTTTTCCTTCTTTTTTTAGAGCACAATTTATAACCACTCACCATATTATTGATTCCTGCGATCTGGCAAATCTGTTTAATTTGTCTATTGTATAATTGAGTAGAAATATTGTTAGGAAAGCGCTGTTTTAATATTTGAATAACATCTTTATCTACCACTCCAACCGTAACATATTTGTCCGTTTTTTGCTGGTTAATATCTATATAAACGCCGTTTTCTATAAATCTTAGTTGGCTAGGTTTAAGATCCAATAAGTCAGAAACCCTTTGACCTATATAAAGCCCAATGAGCATCCATTTTCTAGCGTTTTCTAATGTGCTAGGTAATTCTTTAAGGCCTTTTATTTTTTGAATTTCTTCAAATGAGATGGTTTGTAAAACCCTGTCTTTACTTTTTTGAGTAAACGATTCTATGTGTCTGGTGTAAGGATTTACAGGAATACTCATTCTTTCCGCTTCCTTACAAATCATTTTTAAAAGCTTTAATTGAAGGCCAGCATTGTTTAATGAATAGGCCTTTTCAGTTAAAAGCCACTCTTTAAGCGTGAGAACTAACATGTGATCTATCTCTTTTAACATGATAGTCTTATTTATTTGCCCTTCAAATTCTTTGATCAAAACATAAAAACGTTTCAAATTTCGAATCGAATTTTCAGATAGTTCAAGTGAGCCACTTCTTTTAAGTCTTCTTAAAGGAGCATGCTTTATGTAATTAGAAATCTTAGTATCTAAATGCCCCTGATCCTCTGAAATAGTGTGTCCGAAAGTGTTCGCTTTATTCATTTTCCACTGTGTAATTTGTGTAATTTTGAGGGTAATGGAGTCTGATTTAAATTAATTAACGAATCAGATAACATTTACAATCAATTTTTATAGCGTAATTTTACTCAAAGATTACATTTAAATATACGTTATTTTTTATGTTATTTAACATAAAAAATCAATAAAATCAAGGGTTACAAGAGATAAAGTTTACATAACTACGGGCTGTAGTCAAAATAAAAATCTTTTAATACAAACAGAAAACCTTCTTATCTTTAAAAAAATTTACACATGAAAGCCATTCTCCTTGCCGGCGGCACAGGATCCAGACTCTTCCCAGT
>Ga0233438_10001151_pt1 | contig 30003 bp, 30 predicted proteins | sample SI_123_September_FD_182720 | JGI IMG/M metagenome (GOLD analysis project Ga0233438, IMG submission 182720) | Seawater microbial communities from Saanich Inlet, British Columbia, Canada - SI_123_September2016_10_MG | ecosystem: Environmental > Aquatic > Marine > Inlet | place: Canada: British...
GAGCGGTTGATTTCCGCCATATTGATGGAAGTTAGTCAAGAGTGGGAAACAAATGCAAAATATTTGAGATTTTAGTGATTGAGAAAAAGAGTAAATGCTAATTTACAGAAAGGATGTTGCTTTATCATTGTAAAAATATGTAAAAGTTAATTTAAATGCTTTTGAAATAGATGGAATGGATGCCAGATTTAGGTCAAAAAAAGTTATTTGGGTATTTTTGATCTAGCATGATAGACTTTGTAGCCTATGGTAATCAGGTTAATTAGTTGTGTTATCTAAGTTGATTTTTAACTGGAAAATGAATGGCTTCCAGGGTCAGCGAGATCAAATTATGTCGTGCTTGCTGAGCCTTTCAATCAAGCAAACTATTACGATTTGTGTGCCATTTGTTTATTTGTCAGAAATAGCAGAGCAGATAGCTAACCAGCCAATGATCCAGCTGGGCGCTCAAGATGTCAGTGATCAAGTGAGTGGCGCTTACACTGGAGAAGTGAGCGCTAAGATGCTCAAAGAGCTGGATGTTAAGGTATGTTTAGTCGGTCACTCTGAAAGGCAGCGGTTTGGTGAAAGTGACCAAATGATAGCTGACAAAGCAGCTCAGTGCATAACTTGTGGTATTGTGCCAGTGATTTGTCTTGCTGGTTGCCAGCAGATTGCCAGTATTGAAGAAGAGTTTGAGGTGATTGAGCGAAGGCTTAAGGTGCTTTGCCAGGATGATCGGCTTGTGGGGCAGTGGATGGTAGCCTACGAGCCAGTTTGGGCAATTGGTACAGGAAAATCAGCCTCTTTGAATCATATTGTCAAAATTCATGACATGATTGGGGTTTATTTGCAGGGAAGTCAATGCTCAAGTGTGCCAAGATTATATGGGGGTAGTTTGAATATTGGCAATATCAATGATATACTTGCGCTGCAAAATGTTGATGGTGGATTAGTCGGGGGAGCTGGCTTGGATACAATATTTTTAGAAACGGCGCTACAATGACTGGTTTGATGATTTTTCATGTTTTGATTTGCGCAGCGCTAATTGGCCTGGTGCTGATTCAAAAAGGTCAGGCGTCCATGAGCATGCTCGGCGCTGGTGGGTCTCACTCATTGTTCGGCGCAAAGGGTTCGACTAAGTTTTTAATTAAGGTCACGATTGTCATTGCAGTCATGTTTTTTGCCTCATCGATGTTTATATCTATTCAGCTGAAACCGGCCAAGCAAGTGCAGGCCCCCAGTAAAAAGACGCTACATGCAGATGACCCTATTGCCCCGCCAGCTGACCTGATTAAGAAGCATTCATCAAAATCAGTAAAAAAAGGTGAAAAGTAGCCGAAGTGGTGGAATTGGTAGACACGCTGTCTTGAGGGGGCAGTGGCGTAAGTCGTGCCGGTTCAAGTCCGGCCTTCGGCAGAAATAAGCGAGATGATAATGACTGAATACGCGCCCGTACTTGTTTTTTTAGTATTGGCTATAGGCTTGGCGATTGCCCCTTTAATGCTCAGTTACTTGCTCAGGCCGAATCGCCCTGATGCGGAAAAAAACTCTGCCTATGAATGCGGGTTTGAGTCATTTGGTGATGCGCGTGTACCATTTGATGTTCGTTTTTATTTGGTAGCTATTTTATTCATCGTGTTTGATTTAGAGACTGCTTTTTTATTCCCATGGGCTGTTGTGTTCAAGCAAGATCGCTGGCCGGCTTTTTGGGGAATGCTGATATTTTTAGGTATTTTGTTAATTGGTTTTGTTTATGAATGGCAAAAAGGTGCCATTGAATGGGAATAATCCATGCGTGATCAAGGATATGTTTTATCGACTGTTGAAGATGTGGCCAACTGGGCGCGTAGTGGATCACTGTGGCCAATGAGTTTTGGGTTAGCTTGCTGCGCTGTTGAAATGATGCAAGCAGGTGCTTCACGTTATGACTTAGATCGGATGGGGGTACTGTTTCGGCCAAGCCCACGGCAGTCTGACTTAATGATTGTGGCTGGCACTCTCTGCAACAAAATGGCAGCCGCGCTTCGCAAGGTTTACGATCAAATGCCAGAGCCTCGCTACGTGATTTCAATGGGGTCTTGTGCAAATGGTGGGGGCTACTACCACTATTCTTATTCTGTGACTAGAGGTTGCGATCGAATTATCCCAGTGGATATTTACGTGCCAGGGTGTCCGCCTACAGCAGAGGCTCTAATGTACGGTATTATCCAGTTACAAAATAAAATCCGCCGTAAAAATCGTTGGGCAAAAATTAACAAACAAATTAGTCAATCAAGGGACATGATTCAGTGAAAGCGAAGCAGCGTATTTTAAAACAGTTTCCTGATGTAAAAGTCAGTGAACATCTGGATATGCTGGCAGTTCATGCGCCGCCCGAGCAATTAATTGATCTGATGTCTTGGCTTAAGGACAACCCAAAGCTTAAATTTGAGCTGCTAACAGATGCTTGTGGTGTAGATTTTTTACACTATGGCAAAGCGCAGTGGCAAACTGATCAAGCAACCAGTGGTGGGTTTAGCCGAGCTGCTGATCAGATCGGAGAAAACACTGAGCATGGTCGTTTTGCGATGGTTTACCATTTATTATCCATTGAGCATCATATGCGAGTGCGAGTGATAACAGATCTAGCTGATCCACCCATTGCGCATACTCTGGTAGGAATTTGGCCAAATGTGGAGTGGTACGAACGCGAAGCTTATGACTTATACGGCATTTTATTTGAAAAACATCCCGATTTGAGACGAATACTGACCGATTATGGGTTTTCTGGCCATCCATTGAGAAAAGATTTTCCGCTGATTGGTGAAGTGGCCATTCGTTATGATGCTCAAAAGCAAAGCTGTGTATATGAGCCAGTTGATATTATTGAAAAAGTGAACATACCTAAGGTGATTCGCCACGACGCTCGTTTTGATGAGCGAGCTGAAGGAGAGTCATCATGAGCGAAATTGCCAACTATACCCTTAACTTTGGTCCGCAGCACCCTGCAGCTCATGGTGTGCTAAGGCTTGTCCTTGAAATGGACGGTGAAGTTGTGAAAAAAGCAGATCCGCATATTGGTTTGCTTCATCGCGGCACTGAAAAGCTAGTTGAGTATAAACCGTACTATCAAAGTATTGGCTACATGGACCGATTAGATTATATGTCCATGCTGTGTAATGAACATGCTTATGTTCGGGCGATAGAAGGTTTGTTACAGGTAAGTGCACCCGAGCGTGCGCAGTATATTCGGGTGATGTTTGATGAAATAACTCGAATCTTAAATCATTTACTATGGCTTGGCGCCCATGCATTAGATCTGGGAGCAATGTCTATATTTCTGTATTGCTTTCGCGAACGAGAAGATTTAATGGATTGCTATGAAGCCGTTTCTGGCGCCAGGATGCATGCAACGTACTACCGACCTGGCGGTGTACTTCGTGATTTGCCTGACAGTATGCCGAAATACGCACCGAATTCAGCGATGTCTGAGTCAGACCTGGAGCATAGAAATGAAGATCGGCACGGCAGCTTGCTTGACTTTATTGAGGCATTTACTAAGCGTTTTCCTGGTTGTGTCGATGAGTATGAAAATTTGCTCACTGACAATAGGATATGGAAACAGCGGACTGTTGATATTGGTATCGTCACTGCAGAGCGAGCTAAACAGCTGGGTTTTTCTGGTCCAATGCTGAGAGGCTCGGGTGTAGCATGGGATTTAAGAAAGGATCAGCCTTATGCTGTTTATGACCAATTAGACTTTGATATTCCAGTAGGTCTCACTGGAGACTGCTATGATCGGTATTTAGTGCGGGTTGAAGAAATGCGCCAGTCTAATCGTATCATCAAACAATGTGTTCGGTGGCTGCGACGAAACCCTGGACCAGTCATATTGCCTGATGCAAAGTTTGCTAAGCCAAGCCGTAAAGACATGAAGCATGACATGGAGTCACTGATTCATCACTTTAAATTATTTACTGAGGGCATGTGCCTACCTGAAGGACAAATCTACCAAGCAGTGGAGCATCCCAAAGGGGAGTTTGGCATCTATTTGGTGTCAGATGGTGCTAATAAGCCATATCGGCTTAAAATTCGAGCGCCAGGCTTTGCGCATCTAGCTGCCATGAATGAAATGGTCAAGGGCCACATGCTAGCAGATCTAGTAGCAATTATTTCAACGATGGATGTGGTATTTGGGGAGATTGATCGCTGATGAGTGAAGTGATTTTTGATAAAAAGTTAAGCCAAGCTATTGATGAGTGGACAGCTAAATTCCCAGCTAATCAAAGCCGATCAGCTTTATTGATGGCGCTGCGGCTGTGTCAAGATGCATATGGTCACTTAACGCATGAGATCATGGATGCAGTTGCCCGTTACCTTGATTTGCCCAAAATCTACGTCACAGAAGTGGCTACATTTTACAGTATGTACCGGCATGCGCCAGCGGGAAAATATACGATTGCTGTGTGTGGTAGCTTATCTTGCCAGCTATGTGGGGCCACATCGTTGATTGATCACTTAAAAAAACGCTTAAAAATCGATCTTAATCAAACCACCGATGATGGACTGTTCACGCTAAAAGAAGCTGAATGCCTTGCAGCTTGCTGTGGCGCTCCTATGCTAATGGTCAATGACCAGCATTTTCATGAAAATTTGACGATCGACAAGGTCGATCAGCTCATTGATCAACTGACAGCTGAAGGAAGTAAATAATATGAACCAGGTGTGTTACCGTACATTCTCACATGCTAAGCCTTGGTCTATTGAGGCTTATCAGTCGGTAGGTGGTTATCAAGTTTGGCGATCCATATTAGCTGGCAATATTGAGCGAAAAGAAATCATCGAAACGGTAAAGGCCTCAGGTTTAAGGGGACGTGGTGGCGCGGGTTTTCCATCAGGGGTCAAGTGGGGATTTGTCAACCCTGACAGTCCTGGGCCAAAATACTTGGTTTGTAACTCCGATGAAGGAGAGCCTGGCACCAGTAAGGATCGATGGATTTTAGAGAAAAACCCGCATCAGTTACTTGAAGGCATGCTCATTGCTATGTACGCCATGGGCTTGGATATGGGATATAACTATTTGCGTGGTGAATTTGCATTAGGCTATGAGCGTTGTGAAAATGCACTAAAAGAAGCAAAAAAAGCGAAATTAATTGGCGTGCCAATGCTGGGTAAAAAAACTAGCTTAGTGGTGCATCATGTATTGGGCGCTGGCTCTTACATTGTGGGGGAAGAAACAGCGATGCTTGAATCACTTGAAGGCAAGCGAGCGATGCCCAGGTTTAAGCCGCCATTTCCAGCAGTCTCTGGGCTTTATGGTCAACCAACGATTATCAATAACACTGAAACGCTTGCATCTGTGCCGCCTATTATGGAAAAAGGAGCGTCTTGGTTTAAAGCCATGGGCACTGAGCAAAGTGGTGGCACTAAGATATATTCAGTCAGTGGACATGTGCAAAAGCCTGGCGTATTTGAAATTCCATTGTCTGAAACTTTTGCATCATTGCTAGCGCGAGCTGGTGGATTGCACCCAGGCAGAACGCTAAAAGCAGTGATTCCTGGTGGTACATCGATGAAGATTGTGCCTGGTGAGAAAATGATGAAAGCAGTGATGAGCTATGAAGGTATACAAGCTGTCGGTTCAGCAGTTGGCTCAGGTGGCATGATTATTATGGATGACAGTACTTGTATGGTGCAGGCATTATTATGGGTCATGCATTTTTATCGTCATGAATCGTGTGGGCAATGCACACCTTGCCGTGAGGGTACCGGATGGGTCTACAGAACGGTCAAACAAATTTTTGATGGTCAGGGACAAATCAGTGATCTTGACCGACTATATGACATCGCTAAAAAGATAGAAGGGCGAACCATTTGTGCGTTTGGCGAAGCAGTGTCTTGGCCAGTGACCAGTTTTCTAGATCACTTTCGAGATGAGTTTGAACAATATATTCACAAGCACCAAGTAGCAGAAAAGATCGCATGAGTAAGAAGATTTGTGAAATCAAGGTTGATGACCGAACGCTAAAAGGGGAGGCTGGTGAGTCAATTATTGCAGTGACTGATCGCCACGGCATATATATCCCTCGGTTTTGTTATCATAAAAAACTCAGTGTGGCTGCTAACTGCCGCATGTGTCTAGTTGAAGTTGAAGGCGCACCTAAAACTTTGCCCGCATGCGCTACGCCCATTAGTGATGGTATGACAATAAAGACCAAATCACCTAAGACACGCTTTTCCCAACAAGCAGTAATGGAGTTTTTGCTGATTAACCATCCACTAGATTGTCCAATTTGTGACCAGGGTGGTGAGTGTGAGCTACAAGATGTCGCGATGGGTTACGGCAACTCCGTGTCAAATTACACACAAGGAAAGCGTACAGTGGCTGATAAAGATATTGGGCCATATATCGCAACTGATTTAACCCGCTGTATTCATTGCACGCGATGTGTAAGATTTGGTCAAGAAATTGCAGGCATGCCAGAGCTTGGCTTGAATGGTCGAGGAGAAAATAGCCAAATTAGGGCCTTTATTAAGCAGGGTGTTGCCTCTGAATTGTCTGGCAATATGATTGATTTATGTCCAGTAGGCGCACTAACATCTAAACCATACCGATTTAAAGGCCGATCTTGGGGCTTTAGTCAACATGCTGTGGTGATGCGCCATGATGCGATGGGTTCACATGCCTACGCCCATGTGCACGGCGGCGAGTATGGTCACGACAAAGAAGTGATGCGTTTGGTGCCTAAAAGCCATGATGCGATTAATGAAAGCTGGTTATCAGATACCGATCGATATAGCTACCTTGGTTTGTCTCATAAAAAAAGATTACTGAAACCTGAAATTAAGCAGCAAGGCAAATGGCAACAAGTGAGCTGGAATACTGCGTTTACATTTTTAGCTAAGCAGTTTAAAGCAATTATTGCTGAGCATGGCGGTAGTCAAGTTGCTGGCTGGATGCACCCCAGCGCCACGATGGAAGAAGGGTTTGCTTTCCAGTCGCTCCTAAGACAATTTGGGGTCACAGACCTTGACCACCGTATTCATTCAATGAATACCGATGACGATGGGCTAGATCTTGGTTTGCCTATTTTGCCTATTAAGCTAAATGAGCTTTTAGATCTTGATCAGTTAGTTGTTCTTGGGGGCGATTTTCGTCAAGACACGCCACTACTGAATCATTGGATTCGCAAAGCAGCCAATCAAGGAACGAACGTACATTACATCCATGGCTACCAGCTGGATACAAATTTTAAAGAAGCTAGTCAGGCGACCTTGCCACCTGGCCAGTGGCTATCAGCTTGCCAGATGATGGTTAGTGGTTATACGGAGACTGAAAAGTCTGTTAAAGCTGGTCAAGATCAAAAGAACTTAGAGCAATTTAAGCAGATGAGCGTTTTATTAAAAGGACTCAAATCTGCCAAAAAAGCCCTAGTGATGATTGGTCCATCTTTTGCGAATCATCCAGATATATCAAAGATACAAGCGCTGCTGTCATCATGGTGTCAATCACAGGATCAAAAGATTCAGCTTGGTTATGTGACCAATGGAAGTAATGCTGCTGGCTTAACGTCAGTCGGTGTACTGCCATACCGCACGGACACACAGCTCTACAAACAGCCAGGCTCGAGCATTAATAAGGCGATTGATCAGCCCAAACAATGCTATTGGCTCCACCAAATTGATCCCGCATTAGATTTAGCGCGTGGATCAAAAGCTGTAGCCAAGCTAATAAATGCTTTCACAGTGATCTGCCACAGCCATGATAGCCCATCCATTCGGCAGGTAGGTGATGTCATTTTACCCATAGCCAGTTTTCTTGAAAGCTCAGGTACACTGATGAATGTGGAAGGTAAAAAACAGTGGAGCCAAGCTGCTTTGATGCCACCGGAATATGTTCGGCCTGCTTGGAAGGTCTACTGCGCATTGGCCAAGCAATTAGATGAATCCAGTTCGTCATATGAAACCTTGGACGCGATAAAGCAAGCAATTGGTGACCAGCTACCATTAGTATTAAATCGATCTACTGTTGACACATCGTCTAAAAAGACCGAACAAAAGCCTGTTAGCAAGCAAACAACTCAGAATTCACTTGCGCTACTTGGTAGTTGGCCTGGGGCTAAAATGGATGCAGTGGTGCGTCATGCCAGTGCTATTCAAGAGCAACTAGGGGGATTTAAAGCGAGCATGCATTGTGAAACCGCTAAATCTTTGGGGCTATTACCTGATGACAATGGTCAAGTGAAGCTAAAATTTGACCAGCAATCATGGCCGGTGGATATTGATGATCGTGTTGCTAAGCAGACGGTTGTTTTTGCTATGGGTTATGACGAGAGCGCTTTAGTGGGTATATCGATCGGACATCTTCCAACTGAGCAGGCAAAATCATGAATGATTTTATTTGGTCAATTGGTTGGATGGTGATTAAAATTTTGCTAATAATTTTGCCGTTACTAGGTGCTGTGGCGTACTTAACATTTGCTGAGCGTAAAGTGATTGGTTATATCCAAGGTCGACTTGGTCCAAATCGGGTTGGCCCATTTGGCTTACTGCAGCCCATTGCTGATGCGATCAAGCTGATATTTAAAGAAGGCATCATACCAACTAATGCACAAAATGGGATTTTTTTACTAGCGCCTATTATGACACTGGTGCCATCATTACTTGCCTGGGCAGTGGTACCTTTTGGGCCAGGCCTATCGCTAGTCCAAGCACCATGCGGTCTACTTTACTTATTTGCAATGACGTCACTATCTGCCTATGGCGTTTTAATGGGTGGATGGTCTTCTAACTCAAAATATGCATTTTACGGCTCAATGCGCTCTTGTGCACAAATCATTTCATATGAAATTGCAATGGGTTTTGCCTTGGTTGGTGTATTGATGCTATCAGGTAGCATGAACCTTGAGAGCATTGTGATGGCGCAAAGTGGCGGCATTTGGCACTGGTATATTTTGCCATTATTCCCCATGTTTATGGTGTATTGGATTTCTGGTGTGGCTGAAACCAATCGAGCGCCGTTTGATGTCTCTGAAGGTGAATCTGAAATTGTTGCTGGCTTTCATGTAGAATATTCAGGTATGCCTTTTGCTTGGTTCTTTTTAGCCGAATATGCCAATATGATATTAGTAGCTGTGCTGGTAACACTGCTATTTTGTGGTGGATGGCTGTCACCATTTCAAGCTATTCCTGTCCTAGAGCATTGGTTTTACTGGGTTCCTGGCTTTGTTTGGCTGGCGGCAAAGGTTGGTTTTTTTGTCTTTTGCTATTTATGGTTTCGTGCCACGTTTCCGCGTTACCGCTATGACCAAATCATGGCTTTAGGTTGGAAAGTGTTGATACCTGTATCAGTAGTTTGGATCTTTGTTGTAGCCCTATTTATTTTATTAACTGGAGAGGTGGGCGTATGAATCGTGAAGCGCGGTCAGCGTTATCAAATACATCTTCATCTTGGTCAGTGTTAAAACGATTATTTCAAGTTTGGTCACTAGCAGAGCTGAGAAAAGGGCTTGGTATTACTGGCGGCTTTTTGTTTAAACGCAAAACGACTGTGCAATTTCCTGAAGCGATGACGCCAACTTCCCCGAGGTTTAGAGGAGTTTTAGCGTTGCGGCGGTATGCCAATGGTGAAGAGCGCTGTATTGCCTGTAAATTATGTGAAGCAGCGTGTCCTGCCCAAGCAATTAGTATTGATGCACAGCCACGTGAAGATGGCTCTCGGCGGACCACTCGATATGATATCGATATGTTTAAATGTATTAGTTGCGGATTATGTGAAGAGGCTTGCCCAACGGATGCCATTGTGAACACTCCTCAACAGCATTATATTATGCGCCAAAGAGGGGATAATGTGTTTACCAAAGATCTTTTATTGAAAATTGGTGATGAATATGATCGAGAGATTACTCAAAACCTTGAGGATAAAGAAAAGTAATGGATAGCCATCTAATTGTTCAAATTGTTTTTTGGAGTTTTGCTAGTGTGGCATTGTTAGCTGCATTTGGTGTTGTGGCTACCAAAAAGCCAGTTAATGGTGTGTTATGGTTGATTGTCACTTTCATTTGTATGGCGAGTTTATGGATTTTAATGTCAGCAGAATTCTTAGGATTGGCATTACTTTTTGTTTATGTTGGCGCCGTGATGGCTTTGTTTTTATTTGTAGTGATGATGCTCAATTCACAATACATCTTGCAAAAGCACCATGGTTGGCGCTTAGGTGGTTTTTTAATTTCATTGGGTTTAGCAGTTTTTTCAGTGGTCTATTTGCTCAAATCACAGCTTATCAAGCTCAATGCGCAAACCTATCTCAATATTGATGCAGAGGATGTTCACCAAGGCGCAAAAGCCTTAGGCCATGCCATATACGGCTATGATGGTTTACTGCCGCTAGCTCTTGTTGGCTGCGTGTTACTTGCTGCCATGATTAGCGCCATTGCACTGGTTTACCAAGGGAAACGATCTGATAGCAAAACGCAGAAGATTGACCAGCAAGTATCAGTAAGCAAAGCGCAACGATTGAAAATCATTCCAAGTCAGGAAGCTAAACATGTTGAGTAGTGGATTATTAGTAGCTGGCATCCTGTTTATCATGGGCTCTATCGGGATGGTGGTGCAGCGGAAAAATTTGATTGCCCAATTAATGTGTATTGAGATGATTTTACTAGCAGTTAATACGAACTTGGTGCTATTTTCCAAGCTTCATGGACAGGTTTCAGCTAGTGTCTGGGTGTTTTATATATTAGCAGTTGCTGCTGCAGAGTCTGCAATTGGCTTAGCGATTATTGTGTTGCTTTATCGCCATCATAAGAAGATTGATATGCATAGTTTTTCAAATTTAAAAGGTTAGTTATGATCAAAATACTTGCATATATTGGCTGGTTTTCACCACTTGTTGGTGCTTTGATTGCTGGCTTAATCGGCTCGCGATTTTCTCGCCATTTGACTAATATTGTCACCATTGGTTGTGTTGGTATTGCTGCGATTTGCTTTAGCACTATTTGGCTACAGCTATTTTGGGATCAAGCATCACCTTTTTATTCACAATTTTACCTCTGGATTAAACAGCCAAGTATTTCATTGGGGGCCAACATTGATGGCTTATCTTCAATTATGCTGGCTATGATCAACGGAATTTCATGCCTGATTCATATTTACAGTATGGGATACATGCAAAAAGAGTCAGGTTACAGTCGTTTTTTTGCCTATGTTTCATTGTTTACTTTTGCGATGAATACACTGGTGTTAGCCAATAACTTTATTCAATTATTTTTTGGCTGGGAAGGTGTTGGTGTTGCTTCGTACTTACTGATTGGCTTTTGGCATCAAAAGTTAGCTGCTGCAGCTGGTAGTTTAAAAGCTTTTTTAGTCAATCGTGTTGGAGACTTTGGTTTGCTAATAGCGATTGCTTTGGTGTTCCGTTATACCGATAGCTTTCAGTACAGTGAGCTACTGGCACATGTTAGCTGGATTAAGGGTCATATCATTACGATTGGGTCATGGCAGGTTCCGCTATCTGAATGTATTGCTTTGGGGTTTTTTATTGGCATTATGGGCAAATCGGCACAAGCGCCACTTCATGTATGGCTGCCAGAATCAATGGAAGGCCCCACACCCATCTCCGCTTTAATTCATGCAGCAACCATGGTTACAGCTGGCATTTACTTGTGGGTAAGATTAGGGCCATTATTTGCAGCAGCGCCTATGATCAGTCAAATCGCATTGGTGATTGCGGTATTTGGTGCGCTCTTCTTAGGTATGATCGGTTTAGTACAAGATGACATAAAACGGGTTATTGCTTACTCAACGCTTTCTCAGCTTGGATACATGATGGCAGCGGCCAGCGTGTCGGCGTACTCAGTAGCAATTTTTCACTTGTTGATGCATGCATACTTTAAAGCTTTGTTATTTTTAGGGGCAGGCGCAGTCATTGTGGTTTGTCACCATGAACAAGATATGCGTAAGATGGGTGGGCTATGGAAAAAAATGCCGATTTGCTACGTGACGATGCTGCTAGGTTCATTATCACTGATTGCTTTTCCTTACTTTTCAGGGTTTTTCTCAAAAGATGCTATTTTAGATGTGATGATGCAACTGCACCAACCATTTAGCCAAATAGCCTACTATGGTTTACTAGCTGGCGCTTTTGTAACTAGCCTTTATAGCACAAGATTACTGCTTCTGACCTTTCATGGGTCCTATCGAGGCAATGGGCAGCTTAATCAGCTACATGATGCGCCGATTTCAATCAACATTCCATTGATTGTCTTAAGTATTCCAAGCGTGTTATTAGGTTGGCTGCTGGTTGATCAGATTTTAATGAAACAGCAGTGGCTAACAGGTATCCACCCGATGCCAGCTACGATTATCCAGACCTTGGTGCACTATGTTCATACCATGAAATCAATAGCAGGGGTAAAAGTGATACTAACGAGTTTACCTTTTTACGCGAGTATGACTGGTGTATTGGTTGGTCTAATCCATTACTGGTGGTATCCAGGCTTACCAGCATTTTGGGCTAAGTCAGGTAAATATATCCATCACGTACTAGTGCATAAATTTTACTTTGATTGTCTCAATCAGTATTGTATTGTTCAGCCATATCAATGGCTCAGTCAAAGTGTAAGCAGATACATAGATCAGTGGTTAATTGATCAACAGTTGGTTAATTGTTTGCCAAAATTTGTTGACTGGCTATCTAAGCTGATTAGACCAATTCAAAGTGGTCTGCTTTACGATTATATTATGCTGATCATTGTCGTTGGCGGCGTTTCATTTATTGTACTATTGGCAGGTTATTAAGATGATGGATTTGAATCAATTACCTGTGCTATCAATCGTTATCTTTTTACCGATGTTGATAGCCATCGGTCAATTTTGGCTAAATGAAAATCAAGCTAGATTCGCTTCCCTATTAACGACTACTTTGCTAATGATTTTATCTATTGGCATCTATCTTCAGTTTAATACGCAAATACCGGATATGCAGTTTCAAGAGCATCACCAGTGGTTTAAGTTTTTGCCAGTCACTTATCACCTTGGTTTGGACGGTATTAGTTTATCCATGCTCTTACTCACCAGTGTCACCCATTTTTTATTGAGTTTGACGTCATGGCATTTGATTAAAGAAAAAGCGCATCAGTACTTGGCTATTTTTCTGATTATACAAGGGATTACTAACGGCGTGTTTTTAGCCCTGGATGGTTTTCTATTTTATTGCTTCTGGGAAGCTTTATTAATTCCAATGTATTTAGGTATTGGTATTTTTGGTGGGCAAGACCGCGCATATGCAGCGAAAAAGTTTTTTCTCTATACATTTGCTGCATCAATCTTTTTACTAGCTGGGATGATCTACTTGGCACATATAACCGGTAGCTACGATTTGACTCAATGGTTAGATGCACCGATTTCAGTTATAGCGCAGCGCTGGTTATTTTGGGCTTTCTTACTAGCTTTTGCAATAAAGATTCCTATATTTCCATTTCATACATGGCTTCCTGATGCCCATACACAAGCGCCTACTGGTGGTTCAATTATCCTAGCAGCATTGATGTTAAAAGTGGGTGGCTATGGCTTGTACCGTTTTTTATTGCCGATGTTTCCTGATGCTTGCGCATACTTTGCAAATATCATGATTATTAAGGCATTGGTATCAATCATCTATATCAGCATCATCACACTGAAACAACAAGACATGAAGCGGCTCATTGCTTATTCTTCTGTGGCACACATGGGGTTTGTGACGCTAGGGTGCTTCATGATCTATCATTTACCACATGATCGCTCACAACTTGAAATTGCCAAAATGGCCCTAGAAGGCGGGCTATTTCAAATGATTGCACATGGTATGGGGTCAGGTGGTCTATTTTTAGGTTACGGTTTAATTTATAACCGAATTCATACGCGTTCTATTGATCAAATGCGAGGCATGTTAACTTTAATGCCAATTTTATCTGGGTTATTTATTTGTTTTGCACTCAGTAATGTGGGATTACCAAGTACTGCTGGATTTGTTGGGGAATTTTTAGTGATTGTCGCTTCAATGAAAGCACACAGCGTCATTGCTATTTTAGCTGCCACTAGCCTCATTTTAGGGGCTAGCTACACACTATGGATGGTCAAACGGGTATTTTTTGGTGTGCCACTACCTGATCACCAAGGCATTATGAAGCTACAAACCATGGAAGTCATTGCATTATCTGGTTTTGTTATCATGGTTTTTGCACTGGGTATTTATCCGGAAATAGTTTTAGACACTATGCACACCAATATTAATGCTCTAGCTAAGTTAGCAATTTCAACAAATATTCCAATACACTAAGCGAGTTTTTTCATGAAACAATGGTGCGCATTTTTGCCAGAGATCATTCTCTTGATCACGGCATTAACTTGTTTGCTACTCAGTATACATCGTTATAATCATTTGCTTGGCTGGCTTTCTCGCCTTGGTATTTGTGCTGCTATTGTCGCTGCCTACTTGCTATGGGATCAGCAGGGGATATATTTAAATGATCAATGGATGATTTCACCATTGATTATCTTTTTTAAATGCTTTGCCTACGGATTAACCTTATATATGAGCTGTCAGTCAAGCGCTGACTGGCTCAAATTAACCGATGGTTTTTACGGCGAGCAAACGGCATTAATGTTACTTGCTTTAGTTGGTATGAGTAGTTTAATGTCAGCGTCCAGCCTATTAATCATGTTTTTAGCACTTGAGCTAATGTCACTGCCGATCTACGCATTAGTCGCAATTGCTCGCACAGCAAACACGACTGAAGCAGCAATCAAGTATTTTATGCTAGGCGCATTATCGACTGGTATTTTACTATATGGTTTATCATTTTTATTTGGTCTAACCGGTGAAATCAGCTTTACTCAGATCCATCAGCAGTTAGCTACTGTGCCAGTGCATTCACCGTGGATGATTTTAGTTTGTGTATTTTCCCTTATTGGTTTTGCGTTTAAATGGGGATTAGTGCCATGTCATACCTGGGTGGCTGATGTCTATGAGGGTGCAAAAACGCCTATAGCGCTATGGATTGCTACTACTACTAAATGCGCCTATTTTGTGATTTTCTATCGTTTCTTTGTGGGAGTGCTTGGTGGCTTCCATTTTATCTGGCAGCCACTGTTATTAATTTTTTCCCTTTCATCTATTCTTATTGGGCATTTATTTGCCTTGAGGCAAACAATCTACAAACGTTTTTTAGCCTATTCATCGATTGCTCACATGGGCACAATGATGCTTGGCTTCATGATCATCAGTAGTCAAAGCTATCAAATTGCTTGTTTTTATCTGATTATCTACATTCTTTCAACTTGTGTTGGTTTTTCAATTCTTTGGTATATTAAAAAGTATAATCAAGGCGAGTGCGTGCTAATCAGTGATTTTAGAGGTCTCAATCACACTTATCCAGCAGCAGCGATTATCATGCTGATTTTATTTTGTTCAATGGCAGGCCTCCCACCATTTTCAGGATTTTTAGCTAAATTCTTAGTGCTGCAAAATCTAATTGCGCATCAATCACTTTGGATAGCGATCACTGTGCTCATACTATCAGCTATTGGCCTTTACTATTATTTAAATCTAATCAAAGTAGCTTATTTTGATACAAAAGAACAAGATGGCTTACTAGTGCTATGCAACCAAAGTAAGTCCTTTAATACATGTATATGGTCCCTTGTAGTGGCGATTGTGTTGCTAGGAGTGTTTCCCAATGGGCTGATGAGCATACTAAATCAGTTGTTTAGCTGAAACCAATAGATATGTCTTTAGCCAATAAACTATAGTCTTTGTATTATATGTGGCAGGTGCCACAGTTTAACTACAACTATTAAACTGTGGCTTGAAACATAACATGAATTGTTAAGTTTACTTCTTAAGACATTGATTTGAAGCGGCAATTTTCAGGCCACTTTCATCGCCCGATTTTTGTTTTTTATTTGGGAAAAAAAACTGCGGCAGTAGCGATCTTTGTGAATCTGATCTGGTCATTGGTTTTTTTTGATTTAAGACTATTTTTAAAGCATCTTTTTGCAGTTTATCAATCTGATCAACATTTAGTGATTTTTGCTGCAGTTGTGATGCTGAAAGTCGAAGAGGCATAGGTTTAATAATAGAAGGATTATTAGATTGCTTTACTAAATATTTTTGATCTCTCTTATTTTTATTTACAAAGCCTGGGATGATTTTTCCTTGTTGTCTAGCATTGTCCGAAATTATTTTTTCAGTGATAAGTCTTTTTAATATTTGGATTTGATTTATCTTAACAGCATTTTGTACAAGATTATTTTTTGTTAGAATTTCAGAAATTTTAACCTCTGGTGAATTTTTGTTGACCTGAGGTTTGACTTCTTCTTTATTTCCTAGAGCTATAGATATGATGGAGTTTAAACTTTTTTCTACAGCTTCATTAGTCTTTTCAAAATTAAATTCTTGGGTTGTTTTAGAAACAATCACACCAGTTTTTTTATATTTTTCGATATCTTTTTCGCTTATTTTGGAAAAATCAAAAAAAGATAACCGATTGATTTCTAACCAATTTTTTGATATTTCTTTAGATCTACTTATGCCTTCCTTATAATCATTTAAGAGTTGATGATTATTACAAAACATAAAGTAATCTGGATCTGACAGAACTGGTAAATTTACTCCAGACCTTTTAAGCTCTTTATATAATACTGTATTACAGACACCTGGATGAAATCCTATCCAACGGAGTGCTTGTACTAATTCAATAATATTTTTATGATTATAACCCGAATGACCTTGGATTTTTATTTCATATTTTTTTAATATTTTTTCGATAGCTTCATCTTTACTTACCTTTGTAGAGTCTATTAAAATATGATCTATTTCTGATTTTCCTCTGTTTTGTATACTATTTAATGATTTGTAACCCAAAATTAAATTTGCCAGATCTAGGTACTCTGATTTGTTAACTGGCTTAATAAATAGTTCTTTTTTTGCGTCACCTATAAAGTCAAAAGTAACTTTTGCTTGTTTTAATGTTACAAGCGAAATTTTTTCGTCTTTGCGTTTTGCTACTAATTTCAGGTTATTTAATTGGTTCAGGTATGGATTTTCAAAGAAACTTTGAACAAGCATAGCTAGTTTAAACTTACATTCTTTTTCATCACTAAAGTCATTTAGTACTATTTGTGATTCTTTGTTACTGGTAAACATCTGTTCCAAATCCCTTATCACACTGATCGATAATGTTGACTTATATAAGTTCCTATCACTTAGATATGTTCCAAATGCAATTTTTGCTTCTTTCAGGTGCTTAATGGTATTTTTATCCATTTTGCTTTTTGAGCTGGACCTATCAGTACTTTTTTGATTTTGTTCTTTTAAAGGTAAATAGTATAGCCAGCAAGGTATTGTTTCTTTCATTTAAATTCCTTTATTTTTAGAGAAGAGCTTTATTTATAAAATTTAAGACATTAATTCAAATAAAAAAATGAAAAAATACAATTTAAAAAAATAATTGAATTAAATTAATGATTTGGGTTAATTTTTATTTATTATAATTAATTTTGCTACTTTTTGGTGTTATTTAGTTTCATTTTTTGGCTTTATTGGCATAAGTGGCATTTAAGTCATCATTAAGCTATAGAAGACAGTTCGGCGAAAATACCTAAGATGAAAAAACTGAATCTAATGAAATGTTGGATTTATGGAATAGCGTCTAATTGTTTTTTAGTGTATCTGGGCTTAAAGACATTGGATGATAGGCCTAAAACGAGTGAGAAAGAGCCTGCAATATAGATGGAGGAATAGGTGCCAATCAAAATGCCTAATAGTAGGGCCCAGGCAAAACCGTCAAGAGTATGGCCACCAAAAAGTAGAAGTGCTATGACAACCAGTAAGGTTAGCCCAGAAGTCATAATGGTTCGAGAGAGGGTCTGATTAATCGAGCGATTAACAATTTCTGATGGAGATAGGTTTTGGTAGGTGGCAAAGTTTTCTCGAATACGATCATAAACAACAATAGTGTCGTTTAGTGAATAGCCAATAATTGTAAGTAGGGCTGCAAGCACTATGAGGTCAAATTCCATTTGAAACCAGGAAAACACTCCCAAGATTAAGATCGGATCATGAATGAGTGAAATGGCTGCGCTGATAGCAAACCGATAATCAAATCGGATGGCAATATAGATCATGGTGCACACCATCGATAGTAGCAATGCCATGTAGGCCTGAGATAACAGGTTTTTACCTACTTGGGGGCCAATAAAAGATACCTGGTCCCACTGCACCCAAGGCATACTGGTTTTAAGAGCGGATTGTTTGTTTTGCCATTTAGCTTGGTAAGAAGCTGGTAGCTTGACGATATAGTGTTGGCTAGAGCCAAGGCTTTGCAATCTAGCTTCATCAAAGCCTGCTTGTAGCCAATAGTTTTTAAATTCACTTAGTGATAAGTCTTTTTTTATCGTGCATTCAATTTGTAGACCACCAGTAAAGTCGAGACCCAGGTTTAAACCTTTGATCCAAAGGGTTGAACAAGCTAGGATTGCAATCAGTATAGAAAAGAAAAAAGCTTTGTTCCGCTGGCCCATGAAGTTGATATTGCTGTTAGATTGAAAAAACTCCATTATTTAATTCCTATTGAGGATTTTTCAAGTGTCCATCTGCTTTGATACCATTCTACCAAGCAGCGCGTAAGGGTCACGGCTGTTAGAACTGAAGCAATTAATCCAATGGTCAAAGTGACTGCAAAACCTTTCACTGATCCAGATCCAAAGCCAAATAAAATTAGCGCAACAATTAAGGTGGTAACGTTAGCATCCATAATGGTCGCAAAGGCGCGTTGATAACCAGCCTCAATGGCTAGCTTCATATTTAAGCCGTTTCGAAGCTCTTCTCGGATGCGCTCATTAATTAATACATTAGCATCAACAGCCATACCGACTGTTAATACAATGCCGGCAATGCCTGGCAGGGTGAGTGTGGCATGGATCCATGATAAACAGGCTAATAGTAGTACGACATTGGCGAGAATAGCTAAATTGGCAAATAAGCCAAATAATCGATAATACATCGACATAAAGATTAAAATCAGGGTAGCGCCAAATAGGAGTGAAAATAATCCTTTTTGAATGTTTTCTTGGCCAAGAGAAGGACCGATAGTAGCTTCTTCAACAATGGCCAGTGGTGCGGGCATAGCGCCTGAACGTAGCTGCATCGCTAATTGTTTGGCGATGTCGTAGTTATTAAGGCCAGTAATATCGAATTGATTACTTAATGGCGATTGAATGGTGGCAATGTTAATGATCTTTTCTTTTTTGCTTTGGATAAGCTTACCTTGTGCATTTTTCTTCAGTGCGGTTTCAATATAGATAACGGCAAGCGGTTGACCAATGTTATTAGCTGTGGCTGCTTGAAACTTAGCATCAGGTCCCGTGGCTACTTGAATATTCACTGCAGGTCTACCTTCTCGCCAAACTGCAGTTGCAAAAGTAATAGCATCTCCCTTGAGAATACTGTGTTCTTTTAGGGGCACTTGCTGATCTCGGTAGGCTAACCACTTAAGGTGGCTTGTTTGCTGCGTAGCTTGTGTATCAACTAAATGAAAAGCAAGTGTCGCTGTTTTGCCGAGTAGGGACTTAGCTTGATTAATATCTTGAATGCCTGGCAAGTCAACGCTAATTTGATCTGGACCTTGTCGTTGGATAACAGCTTCTGAAACACCTAGTTCATTGATGCGTTGATCTAAGGTTCCTACAGTTTGGGAGACTGCATAGTTCAAAATTGATTGTTTAACATGCGGTTGGATTGTGCCCGTGAGCGTGTGCGTTTTAGGGTAGTATTCCCAGCTAAGATTCTGAAAGTTTGTTTGAATGCTTTGCATTAATGTATCACTGGGTTTGTTATCAAAATGAATCATTAATTCATTATTTGCTTTGAGCTCAATCTGTTTTTGTTTTAGATGTAATAGATCAACTAAATTCTTTTTATCTGTGACTAAGTGGGATTTAAAGATAGAGACATCATCAATCTTTAATAAAAAGTGAACGCCGCCACGCAAATCTAGCCCAAGGTTCATTGGTTTAGCGCCAAGTGCTTGTAACCATGGTGGGCTTTGATCCTGCCAGCTTAAAGTGGTGTTGATTTGTTCGGAAAAAGGTTTTAGTTGCTCCATTGCAGCGGATTGATCTTCAGTGCGATCAAAAACAAGTATTTGCTTATTATCTTGCACAATCGTTTGGTGATTAATTTTCACTAAGCGCTGGTTAATGGATGTTGGAATTGAGCTATTTTCAGAGCGAGGTGATAACCTGAGTGCTGGTTTTTCACCAAACACATTGGGTAGAACATAGATGCCTGAAATCAGCAGTGCAATGAGGAGGGCTAGCCCTCGTGAGCGGTAAGGATAGGCTTGCATGTTATGTTTTTTGGCTTTTTTTGTTTAATACACTTTTGATTTGATGCCTTTGGACAAAGGCAGACTTTTGTTTGTTATCTATAAGCTTGATTTGCTTGCCATCGACATTTGCGATCGTGCCAACGGTCCCATCGTGTAACTGAACGTCATCACCAACCTTCAGATTTTTGATGGTCTCTTGGTGGGTCTTTTTCTTTTGTGGCGCCAGTATAAAAAAATAGAAGGCGATAGCAAACAGAATGATAAAAGGTAAAGTGCCAATGGACCCTTGATTACTTTCATTGGCAGCGAATGCTTGAATATAGAATGTAGGTAGTGGAATAATCCATTTACTTAGCATCTGGTTTTGCTCCAAGCAGTGATTGATACTTAATGTTAAATGAATCTAATTGATCTTCCAATAAGGATTTTCTTAAATCTGCCATAAACGTTTGATAGAAAAATAAGTTGTGGTTTGTCAATAGACGCGCAGACAACATTTCCTTAGCTCGAAACAAATGATGTAAATAAGCCCTTGAGTAGTTTTGGCAAGTTGTACAAGCGCAGTGTGTATCTAGAGGGCGATTATCATCTCGGTATATACTATTTTTAATACGAACAATACCATCTTGGGTAAACAAATAGCCATTTCTTCCGTTTCTAGATGGTAGTACGCAATCGAATAAATCCACGCCGTTGAGCACCCCTTGATATAGGTCATAAGGTGTGCCGACACCCATAAGATACCTGGGTTTATTTACGGGCAGTTGTGGGGCAGTATGTCGTAATATCCTTAAAAAATCAGCTTTTGTTTCCCCAACTGATAATCCGCCAATCGCATAGCCTGGAAAATCCATTTTTTCCATCTCTGTTAAGGATTGATCACGAAGCTTTTCAAACAAGCCACCTTGGATAATGCCAAACAGACTGGCGTGTCCATGGTGAGCTTGTAAACTACGATATGCCCACTTTATTGATCTGGTCATAGAAACTGTTGCTTGATCATAATTAGCCAGCCCTTCCAAACATTCATCAAAACACATGATGATGTCGGCATTGAGTTCATTTTGAATTTGAATTGAAGATTCGGGTGTTAGATCATGTGTTGAGCCATCAATCGGTGATTGAAAACGTACGCCGACATCATTTTTCAGGATCTTTGCTTTTAAGCTATATACTTGAAAGCCTCCAGAATCTGTCAGGATTTTGCCAGGCCAATTGATGAAGTGATGTAGTCCATTCAATTTTTCTACTAACTTTGAGCCAGGCCTAAGCATCAGGTGAAAGGTATTACACAACATAATTCTGGCATTAGTTTGATAGAGCTCTTCAGTCGACAAAGCACCTTTCATTGCACCTTGCGTGCCAACAGGCATAAAGGTAGGCGTTGGTACCTCAGTTTGGTCAGGAAAGATGAGGGTGCCCACTCGGGCATGACCGCGCTGTTGTTGGCAGTGCCATTTGACTGGGGTCATCGTGAAGTCCTATTTAATTAACATGGCATCACCATAACTATAAAACCGAAAGTTGTTTTCTAAAGCATAAGCATAATGGCCAAGCAGCGCCTGTCGGCCAATCAATGCGCTGAGCATCACCAGAAGTGTTGATTTTGGCAAATGAAAGTTGGTGATTAGCCCATCAATACTGTGAAATGTATAGCCAGGTTTGATAAACAGGTTGGTGTTTGTTTCGCCAGCAGTTGGTATACCGTCTTTGACACTACTTTCTAGGGCCCGAACCGTTGTGGTGCCAACTGCAAAAACTCGGCCTCCGGCTGCTTTGGTTTGCTTCCATAGTTCAATCGTTTTTTCAGGAATATTATACCATTCTCCATGCATACGGTGATCATCAATTGAAGTGGTTCGGATTGGTAGAAAGGTACCTGCACCTACGTGCAATGTGACAGATGTAATGCCGATGCCTTTTTGCCGGCATAGTTGGAGCAATTCTTCAGTAAAATGAAGTCCAGCAGTTGGTGCAGCAACTGATCCAAGATGCCTTGCCAAAACGGTCTGATAGCGTTCGTAATCTGATGCTTCGGTTGACCTTTTTAAGTATGGGGGAATGGGTAATTGGCCGATTCGATCTAGGACATGATGGATTGGCTGGTTAAACTCTAGTTGTACAAATGGTTTTTCAGACTTAATTATTTTGGCTTCTATTTTCTGCCCAAAGAGGATGGTGGTGTCAGGCTTTAGTGGGTGGTTAGATTTGACAAGGCCCATGGCTTGTTGTGGCGATATGATGCGCTCAATTAAACACTCAATTTGAGCGCCAGTGCTTTTACGGCCAAGTAGCCTGGCTTGCATGACTTTTGTGTCATTAAAAACCAAGCAATCTTGAGGGTTAAGGTGGTCGATGAGGTTGTAAAAGTTTTTGATTGATCGATTGTTTCGCTGTTGGTCAACAATGAGCAATTGACTGCGGTCCCTGGGTGTTATAGGGTGCTTAGCGATTGCGCTTTCTGGTAATTGATAATCAAAATCGTCTAGATTCATAAGCCACTGAGCCTGACAGTTTTACTAGGGAAAATCAAGATACATGATTATTTATGGCTTGCATACATTACAAAGTTTAGTGACATACCACCCAGAGTGGGTCAATGTTATTTGTTATGATCAAAGCCTGTCACATACTGAGGCCACACATTGGCTAGAGACGATCAAAACCACAAATCAAGCAATACAGCTTCAAGCAATTAGCAAAGGCGAATTTATTCGTCAATTTGGTTCTCAAATGCGCCCCAGGGTAGCAGCAAAGATTCATATGCATTACCAAAACTTTTCAGAATTAACGGATGCGATTTCCAAACAAGTGGATTTTAAGGGTTTGGTGCTGCATAACATGCAAGATCCTCATAATTTAGGGGCCTGTATTCGCTGCGCTGCTGCGTTTGGGATGAATGCCGTCATTTTAACAGGTGATCGATCAGTGAAGTTAACGCCAGTCTCACACAAGGTGGCATCAGGTGGCACTTTTTTAACACCTATCTACAAGCTGCCAGATTTAAAAAAAGTACTGCAAATGGCAAGTCAATCAGGGTTAATGACGATTGGCACATCAGAGCATGCCAATAAAAGCATTGTTGAAATGCACGTGGATCGTGGTTGGTTATTAGTGCTTGGTGAAGAAGGTTGTGGTTTGCCAAACTTTCTGCAAGATCGATGTGAAGTCTCTACTCGTATACCAACAAGTCCAGACTTATCAAGCTTAAATGTTTCAGTCGCTTGTGGTATTTACTTATGTCAACTTGTTAGTGGAAAATTGACTTGATTGTTGATGAGAATTTCGTGACAATAGTGTCTTCCTTGCTAACTTACACAAGTATTTTGGCTTTTATCCATAAGGAGTCACAATGACGATCAGACATTACGAAGCAGTACATCTCATTCATCCCAACCACTCAGCTGAAGTGCCAGACATTATAAAAGGCCATGAACAGGCAGTGAAAGAATTTGGTGGCAAGTTATATCGAATTGAAGACTGGGGCCGCCATCATCTAAAATATGAAATCAAGCATGTTAAGAAAGCTCATTTTGTTCTGGTTAATATGGGTGGTGATCAGGACTTTTTTGACAAATACACCAAGCATTTCAAAAAAAATGATTTGTTTATTCGCTCATTACTGATTCGAACGAAACAACCTGAAACAGGTAAAAGCATTGGTTTGAAGCAAGAAGAAAAAACAGTAAAGCGTAAAGGTCCTCAAAATCGAAGAAGCCAAAGAGTTGATGGCGTTGACAAGTTTGTTGCCGACTATAAAAACTTTGAAGGTATTAAAGTCTTTCTACTTGAGAGTGGTAAAATTATTCCAGGGCGACTCACTGGCGCTACCATTAAGATGCAGAGAAAAATAACACTTGCTGTGAAACGTGCACGTTTTATTGGTTTGCTTCCTTACTGTAACCGACACAAATAAGTGGATTTTAGTGTTTAAGCAATTTTTATCCCAAATACTGGGTTCTCAGTTAAAGGCTATTGCTGCCACTTTCGTGCTGAGCGTTATTCCACTATTTGGCTTGCCGTTTCAGTGGCTTGGTTACTTGCTTGCATTAATCTATATTCACCAGCATGGTTTTAAAAAATCCTGGCAAGTGATACTCGCAGCAATCTTGCCTACGTTAGCTTTTGGCATTCTAGATAATCAACTGTTCTTGATGAATTTAATGACGCCATTAACGATCTTTTCTATGCATGCTTTACTTCGTCGGCTTCATTGTTGGATGACCGTTGTAGAAGTGTTCACATTAATTGGCTCACTTGTAATTTTGGTTTTGCACTGGCTGATGCCAGATGTGACTGCTCAACTGAAAAATGCATTAATGGGGACGCTGAATTTGGTTGAGCTACAGCACTTAAATAGTTTGCAAGCCAAAAAAGCAGTACAAGTGTTTGTGCCTGTAGCAATAGGTTTTTTGATCTTATCTACATTTATTAATAGTTTGCTAGTCAATTTTATTAGTGAGCACATGACTACGTACTTAGGGATCAAAACCTTACCAATTCATGCGAATCAACCACTGAGTGTGTTAATGACTGCTGTGATGGTGGTAGTGATGATACTGGCATGGTATTTTAAATGGGCAAGTTTAATCGATATCTTGCCTGTCTTTCTGATTGCATTTATCTTGCCTGCAATGCAGCTAGCGCATCTATTTTTTCGGCAATTGGGAAAAAAGAAGTGGCTGATCATTCTATTTTATCTAGCAATGGCTTTACTATTGCCTTATTCATTAATCTTGTTCATGGTGATTACTTTTTTTGATGCGTTTTTTGACTTTAGAAATAAATGGTTTCAAACCAGTTAGAGGAGACTGCTATGTCGTTGATTAATATCATTTTACTAGAAAGCTGCCCAGTGCTTGGCAAGGTAGGTACACAAAAGTCTGTCAAGGGTGGCTACGCTCGCAACCATCTCATTCCACAGGGTAAGGCGCTCATTGCAAATGCTAGAAATATTGCTTTGTTTGATCAGCAAAAAGAGCAGTGGCATCAAGCCGATCAAAAGCGCCTGGCAGAAGCAAAAAAGCTTGGTGATAAAATAAAGAAAATCAAATTTGAAATAAAAATCAAAACCAATGATGATGATAAAATCTTTGGATCTATTGGTATCAAAGATATTCAGAAAGTGCTTTTAGATCAAGAGATTGATATTCCTAAATCTTGCATCCGTTTTGTTCAAGGGGAAGTCAGAAAAGTCGGCTTGCACCCATTTACAGTGAAGTTGCATCCAGATTTGACAGTTGAGTATCAGCTAATGGTGGCTAGTGATGGCGTCAAAAAATCAAAGCCCGAAAGTGATCAGTCAGCTGCACAAGCTGAAGGTGAGCTTGAGCAAACAGTTGCTGATCAAGTAAATGAGCAAATTGATGCAGAAAAACAGTAACTGCTGGTAACCCATTAGCATCAATGACAGCCAGTAAGTCCAAGCAAAACAAGATCAATCCTCAGGCGATTGATGTTGAAAAAAGCGTTCTTGGGGCTATCTTGCTAAATAATGAAGCTTGGGATCAACTGACTGGATTTTTGATTGAAGAAGATTTCTACTTAAGGCAGCACCAGATTATCTTTGCAGCGATTGCCAAAATTGCACAGCAATTACCTTTTGATGTATTAACCTTAATTGATGCACTGAATAAACAAGGAACACTCAATGAGGTTGGCGGTGAAGATTATTTATTCAATATCGTCAATCAAACGCCTTCTGCAGCTAATATTCTAGCGTATGCAAAAATTGTTAGGGAGCACTCACTATTAAGGAATTTAATCAAAATGGGTCAGTCAATTGCTGATTTGGCCTATTTCCCCAAAGATCGAACAGCCAGTGAATTGGTTGATGAAGCAGAGAAAATGGTCTTTTCTATGGGAGAAAAACGCCAAGTTGAGCGAGGTCCTCAGCCGATTGATCAGATTATTACTGAAGCGACTGATCATATTGATATGCTTTCTCAACAGTCTGGCGATATTACTGGTATTTCAACTGGTTTTGCAGATCTTGATCAAATAACTTCTGGCTTACAAAAAGGCGATCTAATCATCGTTGCAGGCCGGCCTTCTATGGGAAAAACAGCCTTTGCGATGAATCTATGCGAAAATGCTGCCATCAAGGGAGAACAGCTGGTGCTTATTTTTAGTTTAGAAATGTCTTCTCAGGCTTTAGCTATTCGGATGTTATCTTCGCTTGGTCGAGTCAATCAGCAAAAATGTCGTACAGGAAAGCTAAAAGATGAAGATTGGCCAAGGTTAACGTCTGCCGTGTCAATGATGTCACAGGTTAAGTTATTCATAGATGATAGCGCTGGCTTAACGCCTGGTGAAATTCGTTCTCGAGCGCGCAGAGTAGCTCGGAGATATGGGGATATTGGTTTGATAGTAGTGGACTATCTACAGTTGATGCGCGGCTCAGGCAATGCAGAAAACCGAGCAACAGAGGTATCTGGGATTTCCTCCCAGCTCAAAGCGTTAGCTAAAGAGATGCGAGTTCCAGTTATTGCATTGTCGCAGTTAAATCGTGGTTTAGAGCAAAGAAATGATAAGCGTCCAGTGATGTCAGACATTAGAGATTCAGGTGCCATAGAGCAAGATGCTGACTTAATAGCCTTTATTTATCGTGATGAAGTATATGATGAAAACTCTGAAGATAAAGGTATTGCTGAAATCATCATTGGCAAACAAAGAAATGGACCGACAGGTAAGGTCCGGTTAAAATTCTGGGGAGAGTACACCCGATTTGAGAGCCTTGCCAGAAATACTTGATCAGTTAAGAGTTGCTACATTTGACTCACAAGCACTGATACATAATTGTCGTTATATTCAGCGGCTATCAAAGGGCCGCCTTGTAATGCTTTGTCTCAAGAGTAATGCATACGGGCATGGTATTGAGCAAGTGGCTCAGTATACACAGCCTTTTTGTGACGCTTGGTTGGTTGCTTCATTATCAGAAGCTATATCGCTGAGAAAGCGATTTCATAACCACAAAATTGTACTAACTACTTTTTTGGGTGACACTCAGTCAGTTTCACTTATTAGTCACTATAAGCTAGATTGGGTGGTATTTTGTCGCGCGCAAATTGATTTGCTAGTCAATCAAAAAATACCGCTACCAATCAATGTCTGGCTGAAACTGGATAGTGGTTTTAATCGCATGGGTTTTTTACAAGATGAAATGCCAGCACTATTTAGTCGACTGCAACAGTCTTGCCAGGTGAAATCGGTTAATTTGATGAGTCATTACGCATGTGCAGGTAACCCAAATCATGTAGAAAACCTCAAACAAGCGACAATATTTAATAAGCTTTACCAGTCGCTCGATATTGATCATGGTTGTATGGCCAACTCTGCTGCGCTTCAACATGATTTGCCAGACCAGGGTAATTGGGTAAAACCTGGCATTTTACTCTATGGCATTTGTCCAGCTGAGCATGGTTTGCCTATTGAGCCAGTCATGAAAGTGAAAGCAAAAGTCATTGCTCAAAAACACTGTCCACAAGGTGGATTTGTAGGTTACGGCGCTACATGGCAAGCTTCCCAAGATACCCAAATTGCTGTGATTAGCTTTGGCTACGCTGATGGTTATGTCACAGCCTATCAACAAGCCAAGGTTTTAATCAATGGGCTGTGGTATCCAGTAGTAGGTAAAGTATCAATGGACAGCTTGTGTGTTGATTTAGGTAATATGTCAGGTAATCTGATAGGCAGCTGGGCATGGGTATGGGGTCAGGTGCATAATCGTGTTGAAATGGTGGTCAAAGGTACAGATCACAACATCTATGAAATGCCATGCCATTTATCTAATAGGGTGCAAAGACAATGGTTTTAAATAAAAGCCGATTAGTTTGGCAATGCAGAAGAGGTACGCTTGAACTAGATCTTGTATTACAAAAAGGTCTACCATATTTACATGACTTGTTCGATCGAAATCCACAGTTAGTGCATGATTTTCTCAGTTTGCCAGATCCACAGCTCAATGCATGGCTCGTTATGAAGCAGCCAGTAGAAGGGCGTTTTAGTGAGGTTGTCTTTGCACTGACTGTTAATCAAGTGGACAGTGATTAATCATTCATTTGATCAGCTTGATCAAGTTTAAATACTGAAATGCCAAAAATCTGGTAAAATTAACTCCCCGGAAACATATAAGTATAATTTTGCACAAATACAAGCAAATGCCATCAAAATCTAGATATTTCTATGCAAATAGGTTTCATATTGCTTAAGCTACAGTTAAGGTAGAGCTGATTTAATATTAAGAAATACAGAAAGACATAAAATGCCAAGTATGAAAACAAATTTTAATTACCCACATCTTTATCTTGATACGGACCAAAAGATCCATCTCCTAATGCCCATTGCTTCGGGTGACCAAATCAGCACAAATAGTACTTGCCAGGCTACTAAGGACATAAAGGAGTTTTTTAGTCAGGGCACCGATCTTATGCATAAAGGGTCTTAGCAGATTTCATTAGAAGAATTACAAAGAGATCTAGAAAATGATCAATTTACTGAATATATGAAACTTAAACTTACTGCACAATGTCAATTTCTTTTACATGAAATAGAGAAGCTCAAGGGCACTGAAGCTATAAAATCCCTATTTCAAGCAATTGATCCAAAAAATTATTTTCCTCAAACTTTGCAAACATTCGTACAAAAAGCCAATAACATCAAAGTTTTTCAGTTGGGTCCAGACAAAGATGAGCCTTATCTCAAATTTAACCAACACAATTTTTCCTTAAGTCATCGAGCTCCAAAAGAAGGAGGTGATTTTGAGGGTGAGAAAAGTACTTTTGGCGAATGCTTAAGAGATACATTAAAGGACATAAAAATTAAAAGTGTAAAAAATAAATTGCTCATGAATAAATTATCTCAATGGAAAAATTCATATGACTCATGTGTTAATGATAAAGCATTTCATAATGATTTTGTGTCAGCTGTTAAAGAAAATTATGGATTAGAAGAAGATGTTCCGTGGCCTGATTACATTGATAACCAATCATGTCAAGCTACAGCTTTTTCAAAAAAAGAAATGGACTATTTTACCCCAGAAAATCTAGAAGACGTAGTGAAAACGTTATTCAGATATATACAACTGCCTGATAAAGAAATTGATCTACAAGAAATGACTACTGACTGGAGGTCGCTTAGTGTTCAGCTGTATTTAGCATGTATTGCTTTAACGGTTGGTAGTGATTTAGGAAAAGAATTTGAAGAAAAAACTCAACTTCAAAAAGATTTTGCTAATTCTGTTTCCAAATCATTAGTAGAAGCTGGTGAATTCAAGTCAGCTACGCTTGATTTTTTAAAAAATAATTTAAGTCTAGAAGTATCTATAGAGCAGAGAGAATTGATCGATTTAAAATTTCAATCTTACTTCAAGCAAATTGAAGACCATCCTAATCCAGATGAATTTATTGTATGTGAAAATAAAGTAGGTGGCGCTTTTAATTTTCGTGGACAAATAGTGATGTCATTTGCTGACTTTTGCGATCACCTAGATTACCCATTAGCTAACCTTGATACCAATCAGTTACAAAAAGAAGCCACTGATCATAATCCGCCCATTCAACTCTGAAGTGCGACACCCAATCGACGTAAGTGTTTTTGCATCACCTCGTTTGGTGACCTAAATCCTAGCACTTTTCTAGGGCGATTGTTAAGGTCATTTTCGATACGGTTGATC